>Ga0066828_10000547_pt1 | contig 15392 bp, 15 predicted proteins | sample ETNtaG_24_FD_65497 | JGI IMG/M metagenome (GOLD analysis project Ga0066828, IMG submission 65497) | Marine microbial and viral communities from oxygen minimum zone, Eastern Pacific Ocean - ETNP201306SV47 | ecosystem: Environmental > Aquatic > Marine > Oceanic | place: Pacific Ocean: Eastern... | reverse complement strand
TACAATATACCCGCAACGACATGGCGTTTTACCGGGGCACCTTCCGGGTACGCGGCGATGTCGTCGAGATTTTCCCCTCACACCTGGATGACCGGGCCTGGCGATTGTCGTTATTCGGCGATGAGCTCGAAGCAATTTGGGAAATTGATCCGCTGACCGGAGAAAAAATAGATACCTTGCCGGAAGTCACGGTGTACCCCTCCTCCCACTATGTGACGCCCAGGCCAACGCTCCTCCAAGCGATCCCACAGATTAAAGAGGAGATGAAACAGGTCGTCGCCGATTTTGAAAAAGAGGGTAAATTGCTGGAGGCGCAGCGCATTGAAGAGCGCACCACCTTCGATATTGAAATGCTCGAGACTACCGGACATTGCTCTGGCATTGAGAACTACTCCCGCTATCTCACCGGCCGCAATCCCGGTGAGCCGCCGCCCACCCTGTTTGAATATTTGCCGGAAAACGCCCTCATCATATTAGATGAAAGCCACGTTACGGTGCCGCAATTGGGCGGTATGTATCGGGGTGACTTTGCCCGGAAATCCACGCTTGCCGAGTTCGGCTTCCGCCTGCCGTCTTGCGTCGATAACCGGCCGCTCAAATTCGAGGAATGGGAAGCCATGCGCCCGCAAACGATCTTTGTCTCGGCGACGCCGGGCCCGTGGGAGCTTGAACAAACCAGCGGCGTCTTTACCGAACAAGTGGTCCGCCCGACCGGCTTGATTGACCCGCTTTGCATTGTCCGCCCAGTAGCGACGCAAGTCGATGATCTCTTGGCCGAATGCCGGGAGGTCGCTCTGAACGGCCAGCGCGTGCTGGTAACGACCCTGACCAAACGGATGGCCGAGGACTTGACCGAATACATGCATGAGGCCGGCATTCGCGTGCGCTACTTGCACTCAGATATCGACACCCTGGAGCGCATCGAAATTATTCGTGATTTGCGGCTCGGCGCCTTTGATGTGCTGATCGGTATTAACCTGTTGCGCGAAGGCTTGGATATACCGGAATGCGCGCTTGTCGCTATCCTGGATGCCGATAAAGAAGGTTTCCTGCGCTCCAAAACCTCGCTGGTGCAGACGATCGGCCGGGCCGCCCGCAACATCGATGGCCGGGTTATTCTTTATGCCGATAAAATGACCGATAGTCTGGAATACGCCATTGGCGAGACCAACCGGCGGCGTGCCAAACAGCAGACCTACAATGACGAGCACGGCATCACGCCGGAATCGGTCAAAAAAGGCATCTCGGATGTTCTCGAAAGCGTCTATGAAATGGATTATGTCACCGTCAATACCGGTGTTTCCGGCGATACCGAGCTTGTCGGCAACAAATACCAGACCCATATTGATGATCTTAATGCGCGGATGATCGACGCCGCCGCCAATCTCGAATTTGAGGAAGCCGCTAGAATTCGGGACGAAATCAGACGTTTGGAAGCGATCGAGCTTGGATTGGGCAAACCCGGTGTCTCCAAACTCGCCGCCGCTCAGGCGGGCCTGAACAAATCGAGAATGCCACAAAAGAAAATGCAGCAGTACGGCGACACCAAGATGAATAAAAGTAAGAAAAAAAGACGGCGGAGGGTTTAGGAAATTAGAAGATAGCTTAAGCCGTCATGCGCGGATGTAATCCGCGCATCCAATTTAAATGAATGATGCTAGATGGATACGCCGGTAAAGACTGCGTATGACGCTGGTAGCATAATCATCACCCCGGGCTTGACCCGGGGTCCAGTTTTCTATGGGCGGGGGAATCCACACTTACTATCCTGGGATAGGGAGGGTTTCTGTATTTTCTGTGTCGTCTGTCGTTCTACATCCACTTAACATCGTAAGCTGAGACACCTTAGGCGATCGAAGATTAGGATGAGCGTGCAGGGCAAAAAGATGTCCCCGTATTTCAAATCTACCCCGCTGCCCGACAGCTCGGTACCGGGCAGGCGAATTTGGTGTTTTTGGGCTTCTCCGGGTGCCTGGTGTTATCGCTAGGATTGAAATCGTGAAAAACCTCACATTCCCTGTCATAAGCGTTACGGGTGGAACGGAAAAATTTAAAGCGGAAGCATTTATATTTACCAATATGTTTTCTAAGCTCGCCGCCGAGATCACCATCCACATGGCGGACATAACGGATGACAAAACGCGGTTTGCCGTCAGCGCCTTTGCGGATACTGCCCAACACATAAACACTCGCTGAGCTCCAGTCGGTACCATTATCGATGTGCTCTTTGATGGTTACCTCATCGAGTGGCAGTGGCTTACCAAGGTTGGATTTTAAAACTTTTTCTGTCATGTGTGATTCTATCTTCAAGATATTCCGTCTCTTTTGCAAGTCTGTTTGTCTCACTGGTACTGGCGGAGTATCCTGCGTATTGGGGAATGCATGAGGAATTAAAATGGCCGACAAAATTACCAAATCCGATATCGAATGGCAGAAACAGCTGACGCCGGAGCAATACTACATCACTCGCCAGAAAGGCACCGAGCGCCCATTTACCGGCGAGTATAACGATAGCAAAACCCCAGGCACTTTCGAATGCATTTGCTGCGGTGCTCCGCTGTTTGCTTCTGATCACAAGTTTGATTCCGGTTCCGGCTGGCCAAGCTATTGGCAGCCGGTCAGCGAAGATTCGGTTATATCAGAAACCGATAACAGCCTCGGCATGGTGCGGATCGAGGTTATGTGTGCTAGATGTGACGGTCACTTGGGTCATGTCTTCCCGGACGGCCCTCAGCCGTCGGGTCTACGCTACTGCATCAATTCATTGTCGCTCAAGCTCAACGAGAAAGACTAGAGCGCCGCCACCGATGTCTAAAAACATTCGCGCGATCTTGCTCATGACTGTGTCGGTCGGCATGCTGGCCGCCCTTGACGGCATCGTCAAGATCGTCAACAACCTCGGCATGCACCCGTTCGAGATTGCTTTTTTCCGCAATGTTTTTGGACTGATCGCACTGATCCCGTTTTTTTTGCGGATCGGCTTTAACGAGCTCAAAACCAGGCGTTTAAAAATGCATCTTGGCCGGGGCTGTATCCACGCCGCGTCAATGATCACCTGGTTTTGGGCTCTGACCGTGATCCCGCTCGCCGATGCCACGGCGCTTAGTTTTATGGTGCCGGTTTTTGCCTCGATTGGCGCAATATTTATCATGCACGAGCCGTCACAGATGAGCCGTTGGATATCCATCATCATCGGCTTTATCGGCATGATCGTAATATTACGCCCGGGTTTTGCAGATATCAACTTCGGCACCTGGCTGGTGCTGGGCGGCACAATTTTTGTCGCCACTTCCAAACTGATGACCAAATCATTGTCACGTACCGAAAGCCCGTCGACTATCGTCGCCTATATGAGCTTCACCGTGACCATTATTTCTTTCGTCATGGCATCTTTCGTATGGACCTGGCCAACGCTTGAGATGTGGCTGTGGTTTATCGCCCTTGGCGGCATGGGCAGTATTGCCCATGTCATGCAGGTGCAATCCTATAAAGACGGCGAGATCACCATGGTCGAACCGGCAACTTTTTTACGCCTGGTCTGGGCGGCGCTGGTGGGTTTCGTGGTGTTTGGTGAAGTGCCGCAAATTTGGAGCTGGATCGGCGGCGGCATAATTATGGTCGGTATATTTATGCTAATCAGAAGCGAAGCCAAAGGCAGTAAACCGACTGCCGAACTCCTCTAGGCGGGAACTGCATCAAAATCGTGCTCTGCATACATCAGAAGGCCGGACACCTGCTGATAACGCAACAACGCGGTCGGTTTTTTTGATTGGCCCGGACAAAGCGATCAAGGAGATACTGGCCTATCCAATGAGCAATGGCCGTAACTTTGACGAAATCTTGCGCTTGCTAGAATTCTGCCAGCTGACAGCCGAACATCAGGTGGCGCTGGGATCGAAAGCTGTGTTACCTTCATCGATTGAAACGATTAGTCCTGCTCGAATAGTAACGGAAGACGCCACCGTATCGGCTTCATCCATGGTATGGATTTTACCGTTCAGCAGGACCAGCTCATAAGACATAAATTAGCCCATTAGCTTTCTAAGCGCGAATTGCCGGTTCGATGTGTGGGGGCGGATTTCAACCGGCCAGCGGCCGGCATCAACGGCGATGCCCCATTCTTCGCTTTCCAGCACCGCTGGGCTTTCAATCTCATAGATCGCCGTATAGGCCGGCTCGGCGGAATGGTCCATATCCTGTACCGTGCCGCTAAAATTCATTTTCATGGGTGCGACCTTGTAGCGTTCCACACTCAAAACGCCCGGTACTTTTAATATTCCCGGAATGTGTTCGATATCGTAAACCTCGTTGAACAATTCTTCTTTTTCCGGCGTTACATCCATGCTGGCAACCAGCAAGTATTTTTTATTTTGTGACATCAAATCCTCTCTGGTTAAATTTACTGAGCGACGTGCTCTTGCTTTTCGGGAAAGCCGCCTCGCTTAATCTATTCATAGAGATCCCGAAGCGCATCCGACAAAGGGCGCTTCCCGCTGATCATCTTTGAGAGCGGTCTCTTCACCGAACCGGCTGGTTGACTCAAAATATTGTCTTGAGACAAAGCGCGTCGTGGTTTTACCTTTAGCCCGGCTGACCATCGGGATGGTGAAATAAGGTTTTTCGCCAGCTGGCTCCTTACCCCGCCAATCCAAATTAAAATCGCCGTAAAGCACTTCAAACACATCATGGAGCACTTCTAAACTGGGATCAGCGGGTTCTGGTTCTACTTCCAGCCCTTTACCCGACGTCACAACCGCCAGCAGTTCCCTTGCCCGATTGGCAATATGATCGCGAAACTCTTCATCATCAGTTTCGGCGCAGGCTTCTAATAATTCCATAGTCGTCGCTGCGGTTTTGGTGAGATCAGGGGCCGGAGATTTGGGACCTTCTTGAGCCAGCAAAGCTACAATGATGGTCTCAATCGACTGATCGATGGTTGAGATCAGAGAATCGCGATCAGCATCAGGACCGATCGAGGCAATAGTCACCAGAATATTCTGAAGATCTGTTTCTACACTTATTTCTTGGTCTGTACTGGTGTCCGAATCCACGCTTTGGTCGCCCTATTAATACTTTAGTTATTTGGACGACAAATATTAATGAAATCTGGTGTCACTTACCAACAAATAGATAAAAAAAGAGCCAGAATTAATCCGGCTCTTTTTCATTGTCATCTATAAACGCTTAAAGCGCTTTGACGTCATCCACAGTTTTTTGCGGTTCGGGCCGCGTGGTATGGTTGGGATCAGTATCAGCAGCCCGGACAATGCCGTCCGGCGTCACCACAAGCCGTGTCGGTATCGGCAGCGTCCAACTGTCTTCACCATTTGATTCAGGCAAACTAATGCCAAAACCATCATAAATCTCTTTGATTTCAGGCGCCACTTCAAAGACTATGCCCAATTCGGAGCAATAGGCATTGCCTTCATCACGCAGCAAATCAAAGCTGAGTTTGTGCTTCTCGACCAGTTCTTTATTTTTGGCCTGATTTTGCGGCGAGATCGCCACCATGGTCGTGTTCAATTCAGATAAGTCGTCAACAATGTCACGCAAAGCATACAGCTCTGCATTACAGTAAGGTCACCAATGGCCACGATAAATGGTAACAACCAAATTCCCCTTGGCCAGCAGATCATTAGAACTGACCATCGTGCCGTTCGAGTTTGGCAAATTAAAAACCGGCAGAGAATCGCCAACTTTAATAACGCCGTCCATAATGCCTGAGTCCCAAATGGCTCGCGTGGCCGCTCCCATTTTCACCCGAATTTCTTCCGGTATGCGCTCTGCACTGGCTTCACGAAGCTTGGCGAGACTTTCTTCTAAGCTCATATAGTTCTCCCCTAAATTGGTAGGTTAAAAGTTTGATGCAATTGTCATACAGGATGGACAAAGTTAGCACAATCAGGCAGTTGGCCAGACAATGGGCAGTAACGTATAATTGATTCAATATCTATAAACACCAGTTCTGCCACATTTCGCGATAGGCAGTTTCTAATTTTTGGGATGTTTGGGATTACTTTTCAACAAGTTGCGATAAATGGATTTGGCTCCGGCAATATCACCAGATTCATGACATTTTATTGCAGTATTTAACGTGACGGAAAAATCTTGTTCGTCGTTGGACATTGGCGGCGCCTTCTTATCGATGAACGCAATAGTGCCACAATATTATTTCATTGAAAGCATTATTAGATTCTTGTTGGAGTTCGATTGTTTAATCCCGTGACAAAGCCGGTTTGATGATTTAAGGGCATAGGCAAATCGATAACCAAAAAAACTTAAATAAAAGGATTAGAGAACGTGCCGACAGATACACCACTAAAAAACGAACTTCCCTTGGTAGATGTTTTTGAATCACCGGACCGGCTGTTGATGGGTGCGGGCCCGTCACGCGTCCATGAAGACGTCTTAAAAGCGATGGCGCAAACAACGATCGGTCATCTTGATCCGGCCATGGTGGTGATGATGGACGAGCTTAAAGACATGCTGCGCTACGTTTTTCAAACGGGTAATGTGATGACTTTTCCGGTGTCCGGTCCGGGCTCCCTTGGTATGGAGGCTTGCGTCAATAATATTGTCGAGCCGGATGATAAAGTCATCGTTGCCATAAACGGTGTTTTTGGCACCCGCATGGCAGAAGTCACCCGGCGCGCCGGCGCGGAAGTTATCGTCACCGAAGATGAATGGGGCATGGCGGTAGATCCTAATAAAGTCGAAGCGGCACTGAAAGCCAATCCAGGCGTTAAAGCTGTCGGTTTTGTCCATGCCGAGACCTCTACTGGTGCACTTTCCGACGCCGCAGCAATCTGCCGTTTAGCAAAAAATCATGACGCCATGAGCATCGTCGATACGGTAACATCCTTGGGGGGCGTGCCGGTCAATATCGATGTCTGGGGTGCTGATGCGGTCTATTCGGGCACCCAGAAATGTCTTTCCTGCCCACCCGGTCTGTCACCGATGACCTTCAGTGATCGGGCTGTCCAGGCGACGCTGGACCGTGAAACACCGGTGCAAAGCTGGCTGCTGGATCTGTCGCTGGTTGCCAGTTACTGGCAGGGCGATGCGAAAAGCGGGGCCCGGACCTATCATCATACGGCACCGGTTAATACCTTGATGGGTCTCCATGAAGCACTTCGCCGTATCGTGCAGGAAGGTCTTAAAAATGTCTGGGCACGCCACAAGGCAGCTTCAGATATCATTGTCGCCGGTATGGAAGAGATGGGCTTTTCGATGCTGGTTGATGCTAACATCCGCCTGCCCGAACTGCTGACAATCATTTTGCCGGAAGGTATTGATGACACCGCCGTTCGCGGCAAATTACTCAACGACCACCGTATTGAAATCAGCGCGGGGCTCGGACCCTTTGCCGGTAAGTTGTGGCGGATTGGTGTCATGGGCGAAGGAGCACGACCGGAAAATGCTGAACGAGTTTTGCGCGCCATCAAGGCGTTGATTAGCTGAAACAGCTTAAATCAATTGGCCTGATTTCCAGTTATTCAGCGGCTGACCGGTTGGCAACGAATCGCCATTTCACCAGTTCCAAACGATCTTGACCAAAAAACGGTTCACCATCGACAACAATAGTGAGCGAGTATGATCTTCATCCAGAAGACTTTGGCCCAGGAGAATTTCCAGAAGTTATTATATTAAAAGGTAAGAAGGGCGGCTTTGTCACTAGTATGAGTATCGATAATTTTGCGCCGCGAGTTTCAAACCAGTTTCAATACAAGCCTTAGACACTTATAGTACGTCCATCTGGAAATTCCTGGGAGACTACCCGTATGGAAGGCGTACAAAAACCTGCGTCCTATATTCGTCCTGCACTGCATGATGCGCCAAACAAAGTTGACCCGCCAACCGACGGCGCGCTCCGCCATAAAGGACTGGATACCTCAAAAATCCTCAGCATGGGGTTGAATGAAAGCTGCTTTCCGCCTTCGCCGAAGGTTATCAAGGCGATGCAGGATAATCTGAGCTCGGTCAATCTCTATCCGGATGCCCAATGCCCGCATCTTAGTGACATCATTTCAGAGCGCACCGGCATTGCACCGGATTGCGTCGTCTGGGGCAATGGCAGTGAGGAGCTGTTAAAAGGCGCCATTGATCTTTCATTGTCACCGGGTCAAGGCTTGGTACTACCGGTACCGACTTTCTGGGGTTATAAATCCCTGGTCGCCGCCTTTGAAGCCGATGTGGCCGAGGTCGGGAACCTGCCGGATGGTAATACTGATATCGACGGTATTCTTGCCGCCATCGGTAACAACACCAGGATCGTTTTCCTGATCACGCCCAATAATCCAACCGGCCGCATGGTCGATCAGGCTGGTTTGGAAAAAATCATCGCCGGAGTCTCTGAAAATGTCCTGCTATGTATTGACGAGGCTTATTATGATTTCGGTCTCCATGCCGGTGGCCCCAATGTGTTGGATATATTAAAAACCCGAAACGGCCCATGGTTCGCCGTCTTTACCTTTTCCAAGGCCTACGCCATGGCCGGTATGCGGATTGGCTACGCGCTCTGCAGTGATGCGCAACTGGCTCAAGCTTTACAGAAAACCACCTGTGTGTTTAATGTGCCGATCCTCGCCCAATTTGCCGGTGAAGCGGCTCTCAAAGACCTTGAGTATCTTGATTTTATTTTAACAAACGTCGCTGCCGGCAGGGATCAGCTTTTCGACGGCCTTACTGAACTTGGCCTTGACCCAATCCCGTCTGTCACCAATTTTGTTTCAAGCCCCGTGCCGATGAACGCACGTGATTGTATGACCGCGATGCTCGATAAAGGCGTGCAGATTAACGCTTGGGCTGATCCCGGTTATGAAAACTTCATCCGTATCACCGTCGGCACGACAGAAGATAATGCGGTGTGTTTGGCTGCATTGAAAGAAGTTCTGGTTTAAGTTCGCCTAAAACCTGCGGCAATTACGTTGAGCTTTGTTAGCTGTCCCTTATAGTGGAGCGCCATCAAGGGGAATAAATTCATGCGGGATTTTGCTCCGCTTATCGCTTTCAAAGTCCGGAGCTACCGTTTTCAGTGGCCGGCTGATCTGTGCTCGACCTGGGCCTTCGAGATGGAAAATCTTATTTTGGGCTGGTACATCCTGGTTGAGACCGGCTCGGTTCTCCTCCTTACGCTTTTTGCCGCCCTACAGTTCATGGGCACCCTCGTCGCTCCTTGGCTCGGTGTCTTAGGCGATCGTATTGGACGAAAAATTGTTTTTTGCTCCATGCGGGTAATTTTTGCCTTGCTCGCCTTTGCTATAATGACCTTGGCTTTTCTGGATCTGCTAACACCCTATGTGGTCCTGGGGCTGGCTTTATTAAGTGGCCTCTTGCGCCCTTCAGATATGGTGATGCGCCAGGCCTTGATCGGTGACACGGTGCCGCCGGAAAGCCTGCCCAATGCCTTAGGGCTCAATCGAACATCAATGGATGCGTCACGGGTATTTGGCGCCTTGGCCGGCGCCAGCATATTTGCTGTCCTGGGTATTGGCTATGCTTATGTTCTGGTAACAACGATTTATCTCGTTGGTTTTCTGCTGACACTCGGCATTACCGATGTGCATCTAGCCGAAACATCGGTAGAAAAACAAGGCACGTCGCAATGGAAAGATTTTAAAGAAGGGCTCGCTTACATCTGGAACACACCAAAAGTACTGGCGATCCTATGGCTCGCTTTCCTGGTTAATTTAACCGCTTTTCCGATCATCCGCGGCTTGCTGCCTTACGTTGCCAAAGAAGTGTATCTGGTTGATGAAATTGGCCTCGGCCATCTGGTCGCCGCGTTTGGCACCGGCGCGATGATTGGCGCATTTGTCGTTGCCACGGTCGGTGGCCACACACATTCGACAAAATTCATGCTGATCAATATATTGCTATGGTATGTCATGTTGGCAGTTTTAGCCGCGATGGAAACCAAGCTCTCCGGTTTTACTACCCTGTTTATCATGGGCATCGTGCACGCCATGGGCATGGTCTCAATGTCAGTTATTCTGGTTGGCCAGCTCGAACAATATATCCGCGGCCGGGTCATCGGCGTTAGGATATTGGCAATCTACGGCGTGCCGCTAGGGCTTTTGGGCACCGGTATGCTGATCGATATCATTGGCTTTCAGGCAACGATTAACCTCTACGTCGGTGTTGGCATGGCGCTAACCCTACTGATTTGGTTTAAATGGCGGAGAGTGCTTTAGCTGGTGGCACTAGCTGGTTTGGAAGCCCCACTCGCCATTTTCTCCGCACGTCAGTGCAGCCTCTTCTGAACTCGATATTTTTAAAGCTTAATGCAGAGTGGAGTTACCACCAGCAGCGCGGACCATTTCCTCGGCGATGCGAAGCTCTTTCTCGGCGGCTTCTTTGGCCTCGTCATCAGCACTAGAATACACTTCACGGGCAGCCGACAACCGCGCTTCGGTGTCGCTTGAGCTGAGCTCGCTTACATCCGTAGCACTTTCGGCCAAGACCGTGCAGCGTTCCGGGTTGGCTTCGGCGAAACCACCTTCAACAAACAGAGACTTAGTGATCACGCCATCAGTATACATATTGATCACGCCCGGGCGCACGGTCGATAAAATCGGCGTATGGCCCGGCAATACACCGAAATCACCTTCGCTGCCTGGCACGACAACCATGTCGACGTCCTCGGAAATCGCGAGGGCGGTTGGTGTTACCAACTCAAAAGCCACTTTGTTTGCAACTTCATCAGCCATTTATTTTGTCCTTTAGGCCGCTTCTTGCGCCATTTTTTGCGCTTTTTTGACGGCTTCTTCGATGGTACCAATCATGTAGAAGGCGGCTTCCGGCAAGTGATCATATTCACCGTCGCAGATTCCTTTGAAGCCTTTAATGGTATCTTCCAAATTCACAAACACGCCCGGCGAACCGGTGAAAACTTCGGCAACATGGAAAGGCTGGCTGAGGAAACGCTGAATCTTACGTGCCCGCGCCACCGTCTGTTTATCTTCTTCTGACAATTCGTCCATGCCAAGAATAGCGATAATATCCTGCAGGTTTTTATAGGTCTGCAGAATACGCTGAACTTCACGTGCAACTGTGTAATGTTCTTCACCGACGATCGAGGCGTCCAAAATACGGCTGGTTGAATCGAGCGGGTCCACCGCCGGATAAATACCAAGCTCGGCAATTTGGCGCGACAACACGGTGGTTGCATCCAGATGGGCAAAGGATGTAGCCGGGGCCGGGTCAGTCAAATCATCGGCCGGCACGTAAATCGCCTGCACTGACGTGATCGAACCTTTATGGGTTGAGGTAATCCGCTCTTGCATGGCTCCCATATCGGTGGCGAGCGTTGGTTGATAGCCCACAGCTGACGGTATACGGCCCAACAAAGCAGACACTTCGGAACCGGCCTGGGTAAAGCGGAAAATGTTATCAATAAAGAACAGCACGTCCTGCCCTTCCTGATCACGGAAATATTCCGCCACTGTCAAACCAGACAGCGCAACCCGGGCACGCGCTCCGGGAGGCTCATTCATTTGGCCATAAACCAAGGCTGCCTTGGAGCCAGCTCCATCAATTTGAATAACGCCGGATTCCATCATTTCGTGATAGAGGTCGTTACCTTCACGGGTCCGTTCACCGACACCGGCAAATACGGAATAACCGCCATGACCTTTGGCGATGTTGTTGATCAATTCCATAATGATCACGGTTTTGCCCACACCCGCTCCGCCAAACAGGCCAATCTTACCGCCTTTCGGATAGGGCTCGATCAGATCGACCACTTTAATACCGGTGACCAGCACTTCGGTTTCAGTCGATTGTTCTATAAACTCGGGAGCCGCACGATGGATTGACGAAGAAACCTTGGTTTCTATCGGACCCCGTTCGTCAACCGGCTCGCCGATCACGTTCAGAATACGGCCAAGCGTTTCCGGGCCAACCGGCATGTTGATCGGGCTGCCAGTATCCACCGCTTCGGTGCCCCGGACCAGACCGTCCGTGGTATCCATGGCGATGGTGCGAACCTGGGATTCGCCCAGATGTTGCGCCACTTCGAGAACCAAGCGGTTGCCATTGTTATCAACCTCGAGAGCGTTAAGAATTTCCGGTAAATCACCGGGAAATTTCACATCGACCACTGCACCCATTACCTGAGAAACTGTGCCAATATTGTTTTCGGCCATTGTTATCAACTCCTATTGAGCTAGAGCGCTTCGGCGCCCGAAATAATTTCGATTAATTCACTGGTAATTTTTGCCTGACGTGTCCGGTTATAGGTAATCGACAAGTCGTCAATCATCTCACCGGCGTTACGCGTGGCATTATCCATTGCCGACATCCTGGCTCCATGTTCGGAAGCGCTGCTTTCCAGGAGAGCGCGAAACACCTGCACATTCAAATTGGATGGCAACAACTTTGCCAGTATTTCTTCTTCTGAAGGTTCAAACTCGTAGATCGCGGAAGGACCCGTTTCCACTGCTGTTTCAGCTTCATCATCTTCGTCAGCGAGCTGAACCGGAATGATCTGCCGCAGCGTCACTTCCTGAGTAATCGCTGAAATGAATTTGTTGTAGATGATGGAGCAGACATCAAATTCGCCGGCTTCAAACATCTCAATAATCTTGACCGCCACACCCTGAGCTTCTTCAAACTGAACGCCGGCTTTGCCGATACCTTCATAAGTATCCACAATCGCGTTTTTAAATTCAGTTTTGAGTTGTTCGCGCCCTTTCCGGCCGATACAAAGAATTTTAGCGTTTTTATTTTCGCCTGTAAGTGCGAGTAGGCGATTGCGGGTTTCGCGGGAAATATTAGCATTAAAGCCACCGCAAAGTCCCCGGTCCGAGGTTACTACAACAATCAAGTGGGTATCATCGGAACCTGTACCGCTGAGCAATTTACCAGCACCTTCTAGCGATCCCGGATTATCAAGGAGCGACGTCATCATGCGCTCCATCCGTTCGGCATAAGGCCGGGCAGCTTCGGCTGCTTCCTGCGCACGTTTTAACCGTGACGCCGCCACCATTTTCATGGCAGAGGTGATCTTTTGCGTCGATTTGACGCTAGAGATACGGGTTTTGAGTTCTTTAAGATTGGCCATATTTCGTCGCCAAACTCCCTAAGTTAAACGCCGCTTTAAGCAAATGACTTGGTAAAATCATCTAGGAAAGAATTAAGCTTCTCTTCGGTTTCTTCAGAAATCGCTTCATCAGCACGGATCGCTGCCAAAATGTCAGCGCCCTTTTCGCGAATACTGTCGAGCATGGCTTGTTCAAAGCGCACAACATCTCTGACTTCGATACCATCGAGATAGCCGTTAACGCCACAGAACAGGGAAACAACTTGCTCTTCCATCGCATAAGGTGAGAACTGTCCTTGTTTTAAAACTTCCGTCAAACGCGCGCCACGGGCCAGCAATTGCTGGGTCGAGGCATCCAAATCGGAGGCAAATTGTGCAAAGGCTTCCATCTCCCGGTACTGTGCAAGCTCAAGCTTGATCGAGCCGGCAACTTGCTTCATCGCTTTCACTTGCGCCGCCGAACCCACACGGGAAACCGACAAGCCAACGTTCACAGCGGGCCGGATACCTTTATAAAAAAGATCCGTTTCAAGGAAGATTTGACCATCGGTGATCGAAATCACGTTGGTCGGAATATAAGCCGAGACGTCGTTTGCCTGAGTTTCAATGACCGGCAGCGCGGTCAAGGAACCAGCACCATTATCGTCGTTCATTTTCGCCGCGCGCTCCAAAAGGCGTGAATGCAGGTAGAAAACGTCACCTGGATATGCTTCACGTCCTGGGGGACGGCGCAGCAATAGGGACATCTGTCTATAGGAGACCGCTTGTTTGGTTAAATCATCATAGAAAATAACCGCGTGCATACCGTTGTCGCGGAAATATTCACCCATGGTGCAGCCGGTGTAAGGGGCCAGGAACTGCATCGGGGCCGGCTCGGAAGCGGTTGCGGCAACAACAATGGAATATTCCATCGCGCCGTTTTCTTCGAGCACTTTAACCAATTGTGCCACCGAGGAGCGTTTCTGACCAATCGCAACATAAATGCAGTACAACTTTTCAGAATCATCCGCCGCCGTGTCATTGACTTTCTTTTGGTTCAAAATGGTATCGACTATAATGGCGGTTTTACCGGTTTGGCGGTCACCAATGATCAATTCACGCTGGCCACGGCCAATCGGAATTAGACTATCGATGGCTTTGAGACCGGTCTGCATCGGCTCATGCACTGATTTACGCGGGATGATGCCGGGTGCTTTCACTTCGATCAGGCTACGCTCGGAAGCATCGATTGGGCCTTTGCCGTCAATTGGGTCACCCAAGGCGTCAACCACACGGCCAAGCAAGACTTTGCCAACCGGCACGTCAACGATATCGCCGGTACGTTTGACTGTATCGCCTTCTTTAATGTTACGGTCATCGCCAAATATAACGACTCCGACATTGTCTTCCTCAAGGTTCAGGGTCATGCCGCGAATGCCGCCAGGGAATTCGACCATTTCGCCGGCCTGAACTTTATCCAAACCGTAAATGCGGGCGATACCATCACCGACCGAAAGAACCTGTCCGACCTCGGCGACTTCTGCTTCGGTACCAAAATTTTGTATCTGATCTTTTAGAATTGCGGAGATTTCCGCTGCGCGGATTTCCATTATCCAACACCTCTCATGGCGAGTTTTAAATGTTGCAGTTTAGTATGAAGTGACGAATCGACCATACGCGAACCAATTTTGACGACCAGGCCGCCAAGCAGATCGGGATCAACCGTCGAATTAATTGATACTTTGCCGCCGACCGAGCTTTGCAGCGCAGCTTCAATATCTGCTTTCTGGCTTTCGGTAAGGGCTTTGGCCGAGGTAACTTCCGCCGTCATTTCACCACGGCGCCCGGCCAGCACCATCAGGTAATCATCGATAATGTCGGCCAAGGCAAAAAGGCGGCGGTTCGAGGCAACAACACCGATAAAATTACGGGTGAGTTGAGATGCTTCGGTTTTTTCCAGCAGCGCCTGCATGGCAGCAGATTGATCGGCGCGCGGTATCACCGGCGAACGCACCATCCGGATGAGATCATCACTTTCATCCATCATCGTACTGATTTGGCGAAGGTCATCGGCAACTTGATCAAGCGCATCAGCGCCTTCGGCCAATTCAAACAAGGCCGTGGCGTACCGCCCGGAAAGCCCAGTAACATCCGTTTGGGCGTCTGTAGTTTCGGATGACACCTGAGTTTTTTCCTCGACTTCATTCCCGAAAATGAGACAGCATTTGCAGAAATAGGATAACTTGAAAACAAAATTATACTTTCCGAAAGAAACGAATTTACGCCGCAGCTCCGCGGAAAGCGATGGTTGTCTACCATACTCATTCGGAGTCCGCAAGACGCCAAAAGCACCAACCGGATACTCTGTTTT
>Ga0066828_10000536_pt1 | contig 15564 bp, 18 predicted proteins | sample ETNtaG_24_FD_65497 | JGI IMG/M metagenome (GOLD analysis project Ga0066828, IMG submission 65497) | Marine microbial and viral communities from oxygen minimum zone, Eastern Pacific Ocean - ETNP201306SV47 | ecosystem: Environmental > Aquatic > Marine > Oceanic | place: Pacific Ocean: Eastern... | reverse complement strand
ATCTGATCCTTTAGCGTATATTGATAAAAATCGATCTAAATATTAGGAGAAACCAATGACCTTAGTTGAAACTATCCTGCAGGCGTGGGACAAAACAATGGAGACTAAAGACCCAGAACACCTTGGTGCATATCTTGCTGATGACTTTGAATTTATGGATTCAAATGATGAAAAAGATTCAAGATCGGAGACTTTAGATTGGTCGGCAAAAAGTGACCTCCGTATCGGTGACTTCAAAACAATTTATGAAGACGACAAAGTTATGTGTGCAACGCATAGTGTCACGGATGAGAGCGCTGGCCCATCAACCGTTATGATTTTTGCGAAACACGAAAATGGAAAGGCAACATTCTGGACAATTTTGCGGGCTTTTGACCAAAGTTAAATTTAGACCTCTCACCTTCATCTTCCTATTCACCCTAAGCAGTATTGTCACTGCCGACATCTCAGGTGACTGGCCCCCTTTGATAGGTCCACTATGAATGTTAGTGCATGACCGGCTCTTGGTCTATTGGGATGATGGCCTCCGGGGCTGGCGGGCGATAGCCTAAAGCACTGTGCGCTCTCTTCGTGTTGTAGTTCCTCCTCCATTGTTCGATGATGATCTGCGCCTCCTTCAACGAGTAGCAGATTTCACCGTTTAGTAACTCGTCTTCGAAGCGGCCATTAAAACTTTCACAATACCCGTTCTCCCATGGGGAGCCTGGCACGATGTAAGCGGTCTTTGCAGCAACAGCTTTGATCCATTTTTGAACAACCTCGGCAACCAACTCAGGACCATTGTCTGATCTGATTAAAGCAGGAACACCACGTAAAATGAACAGATCTGTCAGTACATCTATGACATCAATCGAATTGAGCTTGCGTTTTACACGGATTGCCAGATACTCGCAGCTGAACTCATCCAGAATGTTCAGCACCCGGAAGGCCTTCCCGTCATCAGTTCGGTGATGAACAAAATCATATGACCAAACGTGATCACGATACTCCGGTCGCAATCTCACACCCGAGCCATCGTTTAACCAGAGCCGGCTCTTCTTTGGCTGCTTCATGGGCACTTTCAGCCGCTCACGTTGCCATAGGCGTTCAACACGTTTGTCATTGATCTGCCAGAGGGCATCTCTCAGCAAAGCTGTAATCCGGCGATAGCCATATCGACCATATTGCCGCGTCAGTTCAATCATGTCCGCCACAAGCTGTTCTTCATCTGCACGGCCCCGTGGTCATCGTCGTTGTGTCGATCGATGTTGGCCAAGAACGCGACAGATACGACGTTCAGATACGTTTAACCTGTCACGCACTTGATCAATACATACCCGACGACGAGCGGGGCTTAGAAGTTTCCCCTGGCGGCCTCACCCAGGATCAACTTGTCCAAAGTCAGATCCGAAACGGCTCTTCTTAACCGTTCATTCTCCTTCTGAAGACGTTTTAGTTCCTTGAGCTGAGCAGTTCCCATTCCACCATAGCGCTTACGCCAGCGGTAAAAGGTCTGCTTTGTTATCTGAACTTCTCTGATCGCATCAATACGCGCCACACCTTGCCCGACAAGTACTTCAACTTGGCGTAACTTGGTGATGATCTCTTGGGGTTTATGCCCTTTGATATCCGTAACTTAATCCTCCTCTACTAACTATAGGGGTGGGCCAGCTCAGTGGGGGAGGATCAGCGAGAAACGTGGACTGGTGAGGATACCCATTTTTCTTGTATGATTGAATTCACGCAAAAGATCAAGCATGGTGAATCGATGAAAAATATTGTAATAGCAACTTGTCTTGGCATTTGCCTGAGTTTTAGCTTACCCGCGTTTTCTGATGATGGCGCCGCACTCTTTACAGCGCGTGGTTGCATTGGATGCCATGGTGCTGGGGGTAATGCGCCTATAGCCCCCAATTATCCAAAAATTGGAATGCAAAATAAGGAATACACCGTTAATCAGCTGACTGACTATAAAAACAATAAACGTAGCAATGGTTTAGCGGCATTAATGGTGGGAATGGTTGCCACCTTGACCGAAGAGGATATTCAAAAACTAGCCGATTACCTTTCGACAAACACCGGAGCCAACTAATGAGCATAGCGACCAAAATTGCACTAGCTGCATTAATAGCCTCGGGCGCCACCGGTCCGGTACTTGCAGGCGGCGCTGACCTGTATGTTGAAAAAAATTGCATTGCATGTCACGGCGTCAATGGAAACAAGCCGGTAATGAATGCCTACCCTAGAATTGGAGGCCAATCCGAAATGTACTTACTGGCTCAAATGAAAGATATCAAGACTGGCGCCAGAAATAACAGCCACACCTTGGCAATGAAAAATGTCATGGGTAATGTCTCTGATAACGAAATGGCGACAATTGCAGGCTGGCTATCCAAACAAAGCCAGTAATACCGGCAATGCCTGAATACAAGTTAAGGTTTACCGACGAAACACAGGAAAGTGACGGCCGGCAGGAAACGCTCAATGATCTAATCAATTTTATGAAGGAAATAGAGGGATTAACCATGACGGTTGTTACCCTGGATGATGAGCAAAGCGAAAATTGGGACAAGGACGATAAAAGCGACTTCGATTATCAGGACTTTTACGGAAGAGAGATTATTCAGCAGATTCAAACGCAGGACCCAGACACGGCTTGTGTCGTTATCCGCAATGCCCAGCAACAACCCGTTGCCATGGCTGCCAAATCCCCTGAGGATCCGGGCTGGCAGGGAATAGGTATCGATGTACGACTACGGACGGATATCAGAAATATGATTGGCCTGGATGACTACGAGTTGGAAGAACCTCTCTAGTTCGGAATAGCGTCAACTAAATCGCATACCAACTGGTAATAATCATCCTGTTCCATTTGCATCAGGGCCGAAGCGAATACCTCTGCATCTTCATAAGTTGCAATATCACCATAATTGACAGTGGGCAAATGATACAGAATTAGAGGCAATAGTTTATCTAGCTGCCCTTCAAAATATTCGTGCGCTATGAAATCGTAACTGCGGTCCGCCGGTTTAACATATTCACTATCTTCATCAGCCTGATGGCTCTGATCAGATAACCTCATCTCGGTTTTAATGAATGAGCCCGCCTCGATCCGAGTCGAATCATAAATTATATTGACCGGGTAGCGCACGAATTTCCGATCTTGCAGGATATCTTGGAGTACCGAAAACGTGATGGCGCTTCCATATTTGTCGATGATTTCCTGCGCCTTCTGGCGCAGGTGCAGATTCATTGAGTCACGCTGTTCTTGTTGCGTTGCCGGCTCTTCCATCAATGTGTAACTTGTTATTCGTCTAATGGCCGGCAGTCCCGTGTTCATCGCCGCCAAATAATGCCCTCAGCGCGTCCTTCCACCAGGCTGGGTCACCGTGTTCAACATGCTGTTCATGATCCATATTTTTCATGCCTTTGGGCACGGCAGGAGCCGCTTCCGGTCGTAACTGTGCGAACCCTGAATTCCGGGTTCCCTGTTGAACATCATGTGGATCGTGGCACTCGGTACAGGTCCACCATCTCTTTTTGGCACCGGTTTTCCACATACCGATTCTTTTGCCGTGTATGCCGTCACGCCAGTCTCGATAAACCTGGCCATGACATTTGCCGCAAAGTATTTGCGGTTGATTAAAGCTAATTTCATTCCCGAAGTGATCGATAAGCTTGTCACGCTTTTCAGCGCTGTGACAGTTCAGACACCAGATTGCACCACGGCCATGCTGCAGGTTCATGGAATCAGGCACTATGTCCTGATGCATCTTCAGGGGACGAGCTTCCAGGCTTGTCGGCACGGGGACGTATTTACCATCGTGACATGCCGTAGTACATATTGTTAAAAGCCTGTTTTTGTCAATTTGCTTGTCCCGTGGTTTAACCACGGCTTCGGCATGTGAGTATTCAGCTTCTATTGGCATATCACCCATGGGAATGGTGCCGTCAAAAGGGTCGCCCCACCACAACACGCCGGCCGTTCTTGGCGAGCATTTGACATTTGGCCAATCCGGGCGAATCTCGCGCTGGACCACTTCGGAGCTACCTTTGCGACTTTCGAAACAAACTATTTCGTCTTCGTTACCCGCATAACCAGCGCTCGCCCATAGACAAAGGCAAACGGCTGTCAAAATGGACTTTGGCAATCTATGTTTCATATCAGCCCCTTTGTCCAGCCTGGTGTTTTTCGTAATTGATATCGCCGACGAGAACTCCGACAGCTCCCTTGACCAGCACGCTGAGAATAATAAAGCCCAGTGCCCAGTTACCCAGTGAGTTAACAATTTCAATGAAGCTTGGGTAATACTCGGTCATTTCCCCAATGGGTGACGGGGAAAAACCAGGCAGTAAAAGCTCCATTCCTTTTTCAAGCCATATACCTACGAATACAGCAACACAGATATACGGAAGCATATTCAGGTTATGTCTGATGGTAGGTGATAACAACATTCCAAAGGAGACCACCAAAATCAGGATGGATGCCCAAAAATACGGCACCAGTTTACCGAGCCCCTGATAGCCAAATACCAGGTAACGCAAACCGAATGCATGCTCAGTTGGATGATAAAACTCGGTTACCATTTCCGACATGGTTAAAAATAACGCAATTCCCAGGCAAACGGTAATAATCAAAGACAGCAGGTTGAGAGCCGAGTCTTCAATCACGAATTTTGTATGTTTACGAATTAACAGGAAGACAGTAATAATGACGCAGGGCCCGGCGGCAAATGCCGTGGAAATGAATTTAATCGGCATCATGCCGTGATTCCACATCGGCCTCGCCGGCATGGTATTAATCAGGAAGGCCGTTACCGTGTGAATGCTGAATGCCCAGACAATGGCAAGAAATACCAGCGGGACGTACCATGATTTATTAATCGGCTTTCCAGTATATTTTTGGTGCAAATAATAAAATCCACATATAATATTTAATAGCAGATAACCCACCAACACCAGGACGTCCCAGGTCAACATCGAGTTAGGCCAGTTATAAATTCCTATGTATGGAATCATATGCCATAAACGGTCAACTCGCCCCATGTGGTTCAGAACAAATAGCAGACACATTATTACGGCAGCTATCGCCATCATTTCACCCAGTACGGCAACTTTCAGCATGGCTTCGTGTTTATATACATAGGCAGGAAACACCACCGTTACTGCCGCCGCGGCAAATCCCACTAGAAAAATAAAATTAGCCAGATAGACCCCCCAGCTTACCTGGTCGGTCAATCCGGTAACGATCATTCCCTGGGTAAACTGCTGGTAGTTTCCATATGCCCAAAAAATCAGAAAAATGCCGAGAAAACCCAGCCATGCCTTGTATCTGGCGTCACCTTTAAAGCCATACTTGACTACGTCAATTAGTAAATAAGCTAATGATTTCATGTGATGTATCCGATTTAATCGACAAAATAGAAAAACTTGGGGTAAGTATTCAGCTCCGCTTTCAGTCTAAATACCCGTTTTCTATCCAGTACTTTTCTAACTTCACTTTCAGGGTCAAGCAAGTTGCCAAATTTTCTGGCACCGACCGGACAAACCTCGATACAGGCGGTATAGCGCCCCTTTCTGGTGCGCTGAATACAGAAGGTACATTTCTCAACAACGCCTTTCATACGCGGTCTGTTACCAAGATAATGTGTTTCGGGATTCATTTCTTCCTTGGGAAGATTGGGTTCTCCCCAGTTAAAGCGCCTTGCCCAGTAAGGACATGCGCCGATGCACATCCTGCAACCGATACACCAGTTGTAATCAATAACCACGATGCCATCGGGCTCGCGATAGGTTGTTCTGACGGGGCAGACTTTTACACAAGGCGGTTTTTCACACTGCATGCATTGAATCGGGAAATAAAAGGCATCCTTTTCAGGCACCTTATCGGGTTCATAATAATGCTGACCCTCAAGTACAACGCCGGCGGGACGATATGAGTTGCCACCAACCTGTACACCGTAATCCTCTGGGTAACCCTGGTCCATTTTGCCGGCATCAAAACTGCCTTTTTCCATGCGAATAACCCGAATCCATTCGATTTCGGAATTATGTCGCGATTGATTGTTTTCCCGGACACAGGCTTTGACACAGCGGCGACAGCCGATACATTTTTGAATATTCAACGCATATCCAAAAAGGACGCCATCAATTGCTTCTGTTGTATCTACCGTGACTTGCTTACCAAATTCTTCGCTATATCGGTTTTCCAGTCTTTGTGCGGCTTCTTTTTTTTCTTCATCGGTCATTAACCGATAATTGCCTTGGAACCATTCTGCCCATGTAGTCTTTGCATGAGCATCGTCGGTATTTGCTATGAGTCCTGCCGTCGCGGCAATGGATGCAACGCCCAGTGATGACGAGCCACGCAGAAAGTCTCTTCTGGTAACTTTTTGCTCTGTTCTTTTGATCTTCAAAATATTTTGTTCCAAAAATTAGATTATTAACGAGAGTCTTACGCGAAGATTAAATACTCCCACAGTGCTGTGGCATACCGCTAGGTCGAGCCGTGGGCGGCACCTGCAAAAATTTCTGATTGCAGGGCAGTCAGGAAATCTCATTTTTTTTATGCTCATAATCATCGACAAACATTTGCACTATTTCATCCTTTTCCTGCTGGTCTATTTCCTCAAAACCATTCTGTTGCAAAATTTTATCGCCCGGTACGACATCCCTGTCGTAAGCAGCCTGGTAATCCATATCGGTTTTGCCGCCCCGAATAGCCGCACCAAGGCCAGCGATTGAAGCGATAGCGACACCGGTCATCGCAATGCCTTTAAAAAACCAGCGCCTGGTTTGTGAAGATTCATCCAGATTTCTCAATTTAAATAATTTAAGCATTAGATTGATTTCCTAAGTAATCATATCGGGTGTAATTGCCCATTTAACCGAGAAGTTTTCATTGTCATTGCTATCTTCAAGACAGACCATACCACCATTTTGAAAAGATAAAATCTGCATATTTTCATCTGCAGCCACAAGCCTGGAGGCCAGTTTGTCTAGAAAAGGCAGGTGTCCGACGAGTACCGGGTCTCCATCCGAACACAATATTCTATCTTGCCAAACATCTACATTGTCCATCGGCCCTAAAAAATCTGTTTCGTGAACACCCAGCGCATGTTTCAGGTGCTTGCCCAGTATCTGAGCCGTTTGCCGGGCTCTTTTCTTATCGCTATGAAAAACAGCTTCATATTGTTGATCCATTTGCCCGATGAACCTCGCTATTTTTTCGATATCAGCCACCGCCTTGCTGGTCAGACCTTTTTGTGGATCTTCATCTTCCGGGCTACTTACGCCATGTTGAACGAGATAAACTTTCATGGGTGACGGGTGCTCAGTAAAATTAAGTCGAATTAGGATATTAATAAACTATCGATATCGATGCACACTAAGTCGTTCTTTTTTCTTTCCGTTTCTTCATCCAAACGAACCACAGTATTACGGTGACTCCAACCAGATAGGTGATAGCTGCCCAGTGGGACACTGTAATGAGGTAAATCAAAACAAACAGCCCAATGACTGGTATGGCGACCACATGCCTGGGTAATTGAAAAAACTTATGCATTTATCGACCACCACGATGATCAACTACTACATCATCTTAAGTGAGTGAAAGCCCTCATAAATGGAGAAAGGGGGAATGACGCTTTTCGAAATCGAGCTGGCAAAGAGGTTTGGCACTATTGTGTTCGGACCTATGAGTCTGATCATCGAAAGTGCAACAAGGCGATTGCAAAACACCCGCTTTTTTGTGGTAGTATTTTCTTCTGAACATAGATTTAAAAAGGAGTTTTGTATTTAGTTGTCGCCTGTTTCCACAACGCTACCATCAGATGAGTAATAGACCCAATCATCTTCTTTCTCACCGCCTTTGTAGGTTCCTTTAGACCGTAACTGTCCGTTGTCGTGGTATTGGGCCCAAGGACCATCCCACTTACCGTCCTCGAAGGTTCCTTTCCTTCGTAACTGTCCGTTGTCGTGGTATTGGACCCAAGGACCATCCCACTTACCGTCCTTGTAGGTTCCTTTGAACCATAACTGTCCGTTTTCGTAGTAAAGGACCCAAGGACCATCCCACTTACCGTCCTTGAGGGTTCCTTTGGACCGTAACTGTCCATTGTCGTGATATTCAACCCAGATACCTTCCCTTTTTCCGTTTCTGATGGTTCCCTGTGTCGCCCCAGTTGTTTTTCCCGTAAACGGGACATCAGTGAACTCTTTGTAATAAAGACCGTCCCGTTTCACCAGGTCGTCCATCGTTTCCCCAAAAGTTGTAATCGGTAACAACAAACAAAGGGGAAGGAGTATTCTTGTAATCAACTTCATCATGCTATCCTTTCTTTCATCCTACACTAAAAAAACAAACAGCCCTATTAGTGAGAAAATAAAAACGATAGCAATCAAATGTTTTGCTGTATTGAGAGACAGGATTTTCTTTTGGTGAGTTTTTCACATCTCAAATAAAAGTGACAGAAAAAATCGGCGGCAAATATTCTTGACTGAAACCATTTTTTCAGATTTCAATACTATCTATTGATTGTCATCAAACTCTATTATTTCATCAATCTTCATTGATGTATCCATCCAATCCCACTTGGGCAACTCTACATATTTTCTTTTTCCTTCATATCCCGACATCGTTTCGGCGTAATAGTTCTCGAACTTATCGGCAACATCTTCGGCAGAGTCTGCTTCCATCTCATATTCTGCTTGTCTATCTTCACTGTATTGACATCCCACATCTCTATCATAAGAAGTGAATGTGATTGAATACTTGATTAGATACTTTTTCACTTTCTATCAAGAATCAACACACGCGGCCACTGAAACAGTGACAGAAGGCGTTTATAGGGTAGTGTATACGGGATTGTTGCCCTTAGTTATAGGCGCCCCTACCCTACCCACTTATCTCGTAGACACCCCCTTTATTTTCATTTGGGAGTCATGACTCCCCTGCCCGTCTGCTTTACAGCCAGCAACAGTGGAGACCACTGTGACCATAATGTGACCGACAGGAGTCCACTCCAGTCCATTTGAGTCACAATCAGTCACATGCGCGTGGGATCGGGGTGCGTATGTTGTTGATTAAATGTGACTGCTAGTGTGAAGGTTGGTTTCGCAATGCGAAGGTCGGGAGTTCGATCCTCCTCGGCTCCACCAATTCCTCCCTTGTGTTATCAGTCAGTTAGACCCGCCTTGTTGATGGACTCGCTGTATTTCAAACCTGCCTTGACAGAACCGTCTCACACCTGCTCGATGAGTGCCAGAGGCGGGTCAATCCCAAGAGTTTGGGAAAAGCAAACGGCATGAACCCAGGCCTTTACGCATTAAGCCATGGCCATTCTCGCCGGCGACGTTTGGTTATTTTGCACTTATTCTTTTTTCTATATACTGGTTTGCGATCATGCAGACGCCACCGCGAGTGTTGGTAACCAAGATCGGTCTGGACGGTCATGACCGTGGCAGCCGCTTGGTCGCTGCTGCACTGCGGGATGCGGGCATGGAGGTCATTTACACGCCGCCATGGCAAGACGTCGAGGACGTCGTTCGCCTCGCGCAGGACGAGGACGTGGACGTGGTCGGTGTCAGTTCCCTGGCGACAGACCACCTGCTGGTGCCCAGCCTGATGGCCGCACTGAAAAGAGAAAACCTCAACCATGTAGGCGTGGTGGTGGGCGGCATCGTGCCGCACGATGAAGAGGCGTTGCTGATCGCAGCAGGAGTGAGTCGGGTATTCCACCCCGGCAGCCCGATGGAGGAGATCACCCGTGAGGTCTCTCAACTCGCAGCAAACGCGCGGCAGCAGGCACCCGAACTACTGGAATAACCCGACCCATGGCTAAAGGCAATACCCCGCACAAACTCGAACCCGACAGCGGTCAGGATTCCACCCGCGAGCGTTGGCAGCGGGACTATCAGACCCAGCTGTCTGCAAAAACCCCGGTGGTCAACCGCTCGGGCATCCGCATCAATTCGCTGTACGACGAGACGGACTGGAGCGGGACCCGGTATGCGGAGCAACTCGGTTACCCGGGCCAGATCCCCATGACCCGCGGCATCTACCCCAGCATGCACCGTGGACGCACCTGGAGCCAGCGCCAACTGATTGGGTTTGGGGTCCCCGCGGATTACAACGCCCGCCTGCACAAGCTGCTGGAATCCGGCGTATCCGCGGTCAGCCTGATCCCCTGTAACTCAGTCTACCGGGGTTTCGACGCCGACCAGGTACCACGGGAACTGCTCGGAACCTGTGGGGTCGTACTCAACACGGTGGACGATATGGACGCATGTTTTTCCGGCGTCGACATTGCCCAACTGTCCACTGCCCAGAACGACCCGTCACCGTTCACGCTGCTGGCGCTTCTGCTTGCAGTCGCCAAGCGGCGGGGTATCCCGTGGACGCGCATCACCGGGACATCCAATCAAAGTGATTACATCTCGCACTACGTGGCCAATCATATGTTCTTCCGACTGGCGCTGCCCGGCGCCCGGCGCATGCTGGTCGATCATATCGCGTTCACCCTCGAGCAGGTCCCGGGCTGGAATCCGCTTTCGATTGTTGGCCAGCACATGCAACAGGCCGGCGCCACTCCGGCCGAAGCCATGGCATTCACGCTGTGCACCGCAATACAGTACGCCCGGGATTGCATCGATCGCGGCCTGGATCCCGAACTCTTTTTCCCACGCTTTACCTTTTTCTTTGACATATCCATCAGCCTGTTTGAGGAGATCGCCAAGTTCCGCGCCGGCCGGCGCATCTGGGCGTCCATCGTGCGCGACACATTCGGCGTCAAGAACCCCAAGGCCTGGCGCTTCAAGTTCCATGCCCAGACCTCGGGCGTCGACCTGACCCGACAGCAACCGCTGAACAACATTTCCCGGGTCACGGCCCAGGCCATCGCCGGAATCCTTGGCGGACTGCAATCCCTACACACCGATGCCTACGACGAAGTGCTCTGCGTACCCACCGAAGATGCGGCACGCATTGCAATTAATACCCAGAACATCCTACGCGAGGAGGCACACCTGACCGATGTCATCGATCCCCTCGGGGGCTCCTACTATGTCGAAACCCTGACCGATCAGATGGAAGACAAGATCAGGGAGGTTATGGATACCGTGGAGTCGGCCGGTGGTATGTACAAGGCCGTCCAGGAAGGGATAGTCCAGACCCGGATCGGGGAATCCGCGCTGGGCTTTCAGAGTAGCCTTGATACTGGTGAGCAGACACTGGTCGGAGTCAACGCCTATGAATTGGAGGGTGTGGAGCCGCCGGTTGCGACACTGGAGCGACCCGACAAAGAATCCGTCACCCTATACCTGGAGGGGTTGGATGCCTACAAGCAATCGCGCGATACGCCAGCAGTAGCGCGAGCGCTGGACGAGCTGTCCACAGCCGCCAATTCCGAGCGGCAAAATGTCTATGCGGGTGTGGTGGCAGCAGCCACGGCCGGGGCAACCCACGGTGAGATCGTCGCCCGCCTGCGCCAAGAGTTCGGCACCGGCGACCCCTTGATCGTGCCCTGAGTAGTGTCGAACGATCTTGTTGCCAGCCTACGCCGTGGCGACCGCGCGGTGCTTGCGCGGGCCATCAGCGTTGCTGAAAATGGCGGCGCTAAAGCGCAAGCGCTGCTCGAGCGCATCGGACCGGCAAACGTTTCGCACCCAGTAGTAGGTATTACTGGCACTTCAGGGGCGGGCAAATCCACGCTGATCGATCAACTGGTGGCAGAGTTGCGTGCCCGCGACCGGACCGTTGCTGTTGTCGCCATCGACCCAAGCAGTCCTTTCAGCGGCGGAGCGGTCTTGGGTGACCGATGCCGGATGAACCGACACCAGGCGGACCAAGGCGTCTACATACGCTCCCTGTCGGCAAGAGGTGGCACTGGCGGGGTCTCGGCCGGCGTCGATCGTGTCATCCAGGTTCTGCAGGCCAGTCCGTTCGACCTGATCCTGGTGGAAACTGTCGGCGCGGGACAGTCCGAGATCGACATCCGGGGGATCGCCGACACCTGCATCGTGGTGTGCACGCCCAACAGCGGCGATGACATCCAGGCGATCAAGTCCGGCATACTGGAAATCGCCGATATCCTGGTCGCAAACAAAAGCGATCTGGCCGGATCGGACAAAAATGTAGGACAGCTCATTATGGCGCAGAGCCTGCCTTCGAATGCACGGCCGATCCCCGTGCTTTCAACCATAGCAACCACGGGTGAGGGTGTTGACACGCTGGCGGAGCGTCTACTGGAACTGTGCAGATCGGAACGAGCAACGGCGGCGAGCGATATGCGCACATCCGCCCGGCGCAGACTGGCTGGCGCCGTAGCACGCAAGCTTGAACGCCATCTGATCGACGCCCATGATGACGACTTCGAACAGATGGCCGCATCCGTCGATCGGGGCGAGTGCGTCATTGATGAAGCCGCGGCCCGGTGGGTACGCAAGGTGACAGATTCCCACTAAACGGCAGCGCCGACCAGCAACCCACGCTTCGTTCTATAAGTCAGTTAGAGATTCACCTTGTTGAGGTATTTGCTGTGTCTCAAACGGGCCTTGTCACAAACATCACAGCACCGGTTTCGGCAACACTATTCCTGCAACAGCTTTTGGCTATTGCCGTTTATGACTGACTGATCAGTTTCGGTTCTTAGCGCTTCCCACCAGTGGGCTTGGGGCAATTTTCCCAGATCAAACACTTCTCCGATCAGTGGCGTGGCGACGGTCACGCCCCGCCTCTTAGCCTCTGCGGTAATCCGAATAACTGGCTCATCCCATGGGTGTACCGACAAATCAAACTTAGACCAGTGAATAGGAAATAGTACCCGGGCATTGAGATCGATACTCGCCTGCACGGTCTGCTCAGGCATCATATGAATGTTCGCCCAATTGATGTTATAGGCTCCGTTTTCCATAAAGGCGATGTCAAACGGGCCATATTTTTCTCCAATGATCTTAAAGGTCTCTGAGTATCCGCCGTCACCACTGAAGTACGCGCTCAATGTTTTGGAATCAATAACCCACGAACCCCAAAGCGTCTCGTTTCGGTTACTGAATCGTCGTCCACTGAAGTGGCGCGCCGGGGCCAATGTCAATTTAAGACCCCGATAAAGTTCGCTCTCATACCAATCCAATTCACTGATCCTTTCACCATTGACGCCCCATCGTTGCAGGTGCGCTTTGACGCCTAACGGCACAAAAAAATGATCGACGTGCTCCGATAGATCTGTAATCGCCTGGTAGTCGAGGTGGTCATAGTGATCGTGGGAGATGATCACCGCATTGACGGCGGGCAGATCATCAATAGTGATTGGGTTTTGCAATGAGAATGGGTTGCCTATCAGTGGAACCGGAGACGCACGATTAAAAATAGGGTCGGTCATTATCACAACAGCACTTGTTTTCATCAAAAGAGTCGAATGTCCCAGCCAAACGAATTTACCCTCCGTCAAACTATCGCGATCAAAAGGCTGGGATGGCAACGGCTTAGAAGGATTCTTCCCATCGGGAGGGAAAATCCAATCGTATATTGAGATTTTCCTCTCGCCTGACGACGTGCTCACTTGCGTCGACACCAGGTTGACAAATTTTCCACCCCTGAAGTTTTTCGAGTGCGCCATGCGCTGGGTGCTATCTTCGTCCGGCTTGCCGCCAAACGCCGGAGCGTAGTTAAAAAAGAGCCAAACTAACAGGCTTAAGACTACTACTGCATAGAGTAGATACTTTAACGCGCCTAACAGGTTTTGAAGAATTTCCATTGTCGATCCCGCCCTTAGGCAACCTGGACTATCGACTGCTTCTTAAGCGTCAACGAATAATACTGCCCTACCCGGATTTTCCGGACCCCAGACAACACCACTGGCCCGGCCCATCGTGGTAATTGTCTTAAGGTCTTCCTCGTAGTTCTTGATAAAACTCCGGGGTCTATCATTTTGTTACCCCGCGAGGCTTTATGAAGGCGCAGAATTTTCGATAGACCCGACAACACGACCAGCGCGAGGCGTATTACTTTCGTCTGACCCGTCTACAGCGCGCGGCCCCAAAATCTCCGAAGCTTGCGTCGAAACTCAGGTTATTCAGCAATTCGCCCTTCATATTTACACCGTGCTCCCTGAGGCCTGTACCCGTGGTAAAAACAGGACGATAGCGAAGATTGCAGCAGCGGCGGCAGCCAGTATCAAAAAGAAAATATCAAAGCCCCAATTCGCATGTACCCAGGCAATCATCGGTATCGCCGTGGCGCTGATCGAAAAAGTAATGATGTACCGCGCGGCTAACGCCCGGCTGCGCCATTGCGTCTTGGTCACCCGGCCAATCAACACATCGTTAATGGGGATCTGGCCGAAAACTACCAGCATGAATGCCGTGGCTATCACCAACGCCCATGACCCACTCAACCCAATCATCGCCAAGAAAAAGATGCTTTGGCAGGCCGCTACGGTTAGAAATACATACTTCAGTGACCACCGGTCTACCACAAATCCGACGATAAGCTGGCCTATAGAGGCGAGGGCAAAAATGCCAAATGCATACCAGCCTATGTCGGAAACTGAAACTGCAATATCTGCCATCCGCTCACCCACGATCTTGGGCAGGGCAAAAGTCGTGCTCTGAAATACCAACCCGCCCAGGGCTGTCGAGGCAAAAACAATTAGAAAAATACGAATCAACTGCGCCCGTGCGAAACCGGTCGAGCCAGTCGAACCGCCTCGTTTGTCTTCAGACTGACGGCCTGGCCCGGCATTACGGCAGGCAAAAAGAAAACCGATGTAGGCGCCACCCAGCAGTAAGGTCACAACGCCGGGCCAGATAAAGGCAGCTTTCCAGCCACTCGATTGAATCAACAGGCCCGTGAACAAGGCCGCACAGGCAACACCAAGATTGCCGAACACCCCGTTGACCGCCAGCGGCATACCGGTGCGCTGGCGCCCCTGGATCACCATGGCGAGCCCAACCGGGTGATAGATCGACCCAAAAAGCCCAATGGCAAAAAGTCCCAAGGCCATCGTAACAGGCGTTGTTGCCATGGCCGTGGCGATAGCGCTGATACCGATTCCAATAAAGAATATTGCCATCATCTTCTCGCGACTCCAGCGATCAGCCAACCAGCCCGCCGGCAGAGCGCCGAGCCCGAATGCGATCACCCCTGGAGTGGCATAGGGAATCAACTCGGCATAACTCATTTCCCATTCCCGAGTCAGGGTCAAGGCAGCGACGCTGGCGAAAACCAGCGGCAGCAGATGGTCGACAAAATGGCCAATATTCAGAAAAAGAAAATGTATTCGCGCGCGCACTGCTGTTTTACTCTGGTCAGGCATCACAGATAATTATATAGATTGATACTATTATTTGGGCTAACGGATTGCGAAGTGCGCCCATCCTATTAATGCAATTGATATTCACAAAACCGCTGTGCTGCTTACGTCTTGGCTGAGTTTGGAAAGTGGCCTTGGCTATAGCTAAATAGAATCAACACTAAAACCAGAGGATTAACTGATTAAATCTCAACTTAGTGCTATCAGTTATGCGTTCGTCGCGTCGATGGAGCGCGCTGAAAACTGGCCGTCGCTTAGTTAGACAGTTACAGTG
>Ga0066828_10000465_pt1 | contig 16491 bp, 13 predicted proteins | sample ETNtaG_24_FD_65497 | JGI IMG/M metagenome (GOLD analysis project Ga0066828, IMG submission 65497) | Marine microbial and viral communities from oxygen minimum zone, Eastern Pacific Ocean - ETNP201306SV47 | ecosystem: Environmental > Aquatic > Marine > Oceanic | place: Pacific Ocean: Eastern... | reverse complement strand
ATTATGGTCCAATTAGACCTTGTGGATCCAGATCTAATATTGCTCGGCCATAGGCTGTGGCGTTGATGTCCCAATTTAAAAAGACCTGGGCACCGCCGGCATGAACGTCTCTAAACTGGCGTTGCAGATTTCCATCCAGGAAAAGCCCCCCTGCTCCGGCGGCGTAGAACAGCCGATCAACGGCCGCTTGCGCCAAACGCGGGCAATAGGCCATGTCCCGACGATTGCGGGCATGCAGTTCAGGTGAAATGTCTTCTTCATCACGCAGGATAGAAAGTGTTTCCTGAAGGTCGCTGAGCACGATTTTGCGCGCGGTATCATATTCCACCGCGGATTCAGCCAATCTTAATTGCAGACTTTGAAACTCGGCAACACTATTGCCAAAACGCGACTGGCGTTCTTTCATTTGTTCGGTAAAGTCTTTGATGACACCACCCGCAATGCCAACCGAAACTGAAGTTAGCGCAAACGGTTTGGTCGATTGCTGCGACAAACGGTAAGTCGCTGGATTTTGAACTGCCGCTGCTTTGCCACCCCATTCCGGGCTGAATGGCATTGGGCGCAAATGCTTGGTTGGCACAAACACATTTTTAAACTCAACGTCTTTACTACCCGAACCGGCGAGACCGGCAACATGCCAGGAATCTTCAATTATAGTGGCATGCTCGCGCGGGATGATGATACCGCGTGACTGACCGGAACCTTTCTCAAAGCCCCGGCACATCCACCAGCTGGCATAATCGCAGCCGCTGGAATATTGCAGCCGCGCATTAAAAATAAAACCCCCATCGGTGGGCGCTAATTCGGCGTTATGATCATTGCCGGATGAGAGTAAAACTTCCGGATCATCGGCCCATAATTCATCTAGCACTTCAGCGGTCGAATTTGTCAGGGTGTAATTGTGCTCACCTAATACTGCTAAGTTCCAGGCGCTTGAACCACAAGCATGGGCAATTTCCATGATGACCTCGCAAAGTACATCATAGTCCATCTCGTAGCCGCCATATTTTTTCGGTAGACCAATTTTAAAAAATCCGGCCTGCTTAAAATCATCAATGGTTTCTTTAGGAGCGCGGCGCATTTCTTCGCAGTTGGGTGCACGCTCAAGAAGAATTGGCGCCATGTCACGGGCCCGCTGAATGAGCTCCTCACGCGTCGGAATACCACTATCGAATGCGTTCGAGCTTGAGCTTTTAGAGGTCGATTTAGAATCTGTAACGTTTCCGTCCATTAGACTAAGTCCCTACGTGATGCCCTGATCTGAGATATTTTATTCTCAGTTTAATTTTTTTTCAGGCCGTTAAATTTTAAATCAAACTCTGAAATTAAAAAAAACCTTGCCGGAGACATTCATACCCCGGCAAGGTTTGCGAGCATACTCCCCATTTTGAGAGCGTCAACTTACAGAGTCTTCCCTCGGGCTGTTGGTTCCAAAAATGGATTTGGTGACCAAATGGTCCCACAAGTTTTTGACCTCAATGGTACTAACTGGGCCTATTCTAAAAATCTCAGGTCGTCTTGTAACATACTTATTACGCCCGAGATATGCCTCCACGGTATATCTAATTATCAGCTTAATCCTGCCAAAAAATCAAATAATTCTGCAGAAATTATGGTAAATACAGCAGGAAACTGTTGCTGTTATGCCATTAAATCGTCTATGAGTGATTCATAATAATCGTGAGCAGTTAAACCTCGGAAAATTACCGGTAAATTAGGAGAAGTTCTGTGAATACTTCAATGCCTCATCTTCAGCTCAAACAGCTTCGTCAACTTATCACCGTTGCCGAGAAAGGCAGTATTCGTCAAGCCGCCGAAGCCCTCTCAATTGCTCAGCCAGCGCTATCACGCAGCATTCGCTCAATTGAAGAAAACTTGCAGGTAAAATTAATGAACCGGGGACCCCGGGGTATCGAGTTGAACGATTATGGCAAAACCCTCGTCAATTACGGCAAAATCATCGAAGCCAATCTGCGGTTTGCCTCAGAAGAAATAGACGAGCTGCGCGGCTCCAAGGAAGGCCACGTCAATTTGGGCGTCGGCCCCTTTGAAATTTTTCCCGTTGCCCATATCGCCATCGATCGATTGCTCAAAAACCGCCCAAATGCTCAAGTATCTGTAATTCAAGGCGATTTTGATGATTTATCAGCCAGACTTCTGGTTGGCGAAATTGACATCATGCTCGGCCCGTCGCAATTGAACAACACAACTCCGGGGCTGAACACCGACATATTGACTGAAACACGCCCCGTTCTCGTGGTTAGAGCTGAACATCCTTTTGCCAATCTCAATCAAGTTTCACTTGAAATTTTATCGAAAGCCGATTGGATTTTACCACCGGCGGATGTGCGGGCACGTCCGCGTTTCAATAACATTTTCATCCGCCATGGCCTGGTGCCGCCCAAAGTCTCGATTGAAATGGCGCCAGGTACCGCTTCAGTTGCTCTCCTCAAGCGCCGTGACTTGATCGGCATGTTATCACGCCAGCAAATCGCTCACGAAATAGCTGAAGGCTCGATGAAAATTCTGCCTGTCGAGCACTTTGATTTTGCCCTGCCGATGCAGCTGTCAACCCGTGAGTTTGGCCGGCTATCGCCAGCCTGCCGAGATATGATTTCTATAATTAGGACGGTTTGTAAAGAAGTCGCCGGCACGATCTAAAATATTTTCTCGCGTACTACCAGCAAACTAGCGCTGGCTTGAGACCGAGCGCCACCTTGCCGTAAGTGGTGCCGTTACTGTCCCAGTTGAGAGCTATTTGCTTATTACCGGCAAGAACGTCACGGAAAGAGCGCTGGATATCTTCGCTTAGAAATAATCCACCGGCGCGCGTCACCAATATCGGATAGTATACTATATCGCGTCTCGGGAGCTAGAATTTGAATTTTTATAATTGCGAAATACGGTTCAACGCTTCTTCGACTTTAGCTTTGGATTTAGCGTAGTCGGTACGGCGCGATTTTTGTTCCTCGACAACTTCCGCCGGTGCCTTCGAGGTAAAGTTTTCGTTGTCGAGTTTTTTGTCAATTTTTTCAATCTCACCGTCAAGCTTGGCAATCTCTTTATCCAAACGTGCTTTTTCCTCATCGACATTAATCACACCGGTAAGCGACATCACCAACGTCGTTGTGCCTAAAATATTCTGCGCTGCCCCTTCCGGCACCTCGGCATCAGAAAGTTCAAGTGTCTCAAGCCGAGCCAAACGCTTGATCAATTCACCATGACGCTCGACGCAAAGTGCGGCGACATCTTCAGCGTTTTTCAAGGCCAATGGTACCTTAGTGCTGGCTGGAACATTCAGTTCAACACGGAGCGATCGGATTTGCGTGATCAAGCGAACTATCCAGTCCATTTCGGCTTCGGCTCCTGCATCGCTGAGATCACCTAATTCAGGCCAGGCAGTGGAAATCAGCATAGCGTTTTTGCTGTCCCCCATTTGGGCCCAAAGTTCCTCAGTGATAAACGGCATAAAGGGGTGCAGCAACAGTAACAATTGTTCCAACACCCAGGCGGCAGTCGCTTGTGTTTCTGATTTCGCCGCACCATCATCACCCTGCAGGATCGGCTTGGCAAACTCGATGAACCAGTCGCAAAACGTACCCCAAGTAAACTGGTAGATACCGCCAGCGGCTTCGTTAAAGCGGTAGTCATCAATGCCAGTAGCGACTTTGCCGGTCGCCTCAGCAACTTTACCGACAATCCATTTATTCAGAGTTTCGTTTACATTTTTAGGGTTGAAATCCAGCGCTGACTTACAGCCATTAATCTCGCAAAAACGCGCCGCATTCCACAATTTGGTGGCAAAATTTCGATAGCCTTCGACGCGATTTTCAGACAGCTTAATGTCGCGGCCTTGGGCAGCATGAGCTGCCAATGTCATACGCAAGGCATCTGCGCCATAGCTGTCGATAAGTTGCAATGGATCGATCACATTGCCCTTTGATTTAGACATTTTCTGACCGTGCTCGTCCCGTACCAGAGCATGGATATAGACTTCATGGAACGGCACTTCATCAAGAAAGTGCAGACCCATCATCATCATCCGGGACACCCAGAAGAAAATAATGTCAAAGCCGGTAACCAAAACATCAGTCGGGTAGTAGCGCGCAACCTCCGGCGTCTCTTCCGGCCAGCCAAGCGTCGAAAACGGCCAAAGTGCAGAAGAAAACCAGGTGTCCAACACATCTTCATCGCGGGTAATTTCCGTCGGCTTACCATAGTGTTTATCGGCGGCGGCTTGCGCTTCTTCTTCTGTCAGCTCGACAAAGATTTCACCATCCGGGCCGAACCAAGCGGGAATTTGATGGCCCCACCAGATTTGGCGGGAAACGCACCACGGCTGGATATTGCGCATCCACTCGAAATAGGTGTTCTCCCAGTGTTTGGGGACAAATTTGGTACGCCCCTCTTCAACCGCTTTGATCGCCGGCTGCGCTAAAGTCTCAGCATCGACAAACCATTGATCGGTCAGCCACGGCTCGATCACCACGCCGGAGCGGTCGCCATAAGGCACCATCATCTCATTGTCTTCAATTTTTTCCAACAAACCGAGCGCGTCCATTTCAGCAATGATTTTTTCGCGTGCCGCAAACCGTTCCATGCCTTTATAGGCATCGTGCACATTTTCGTTCAGATTGGCGTCACGGTCGAATATGTTAATCAGGTCCAGATCATTGCGGCGGCCAACTTCAAAGTCATTGAAGTCATGCGCCGGTGTGATTTTAACCGCACCACTGCCTTTTTCAGGATCGGAATATTCATCGGCGACAATCGGGATGGGCCGGCCAGCAATCGGCAGGATGACATTATTGCCAACCAAATCGGTGTAGCGCTCGTCATCAGGATGTACCGCCACTGCCGTATCGCCCAACATGGTTTCAGGGCGGGTGGTACCAACAGTTATAAACTGCCCATCTTGGCCTTCGATGGGGTATTTAAAATACCACATGCTGCCGACGGATTCGCGCTGCTCCACTTCCAGATCAGAAATCGCCGTATGCAGTTTGGGATCCCAATTGACCAAACGCTTATCGCGATAGATTAATTCCTGCTTATAAAGCTCAACAAAGACTTTGCGAACAGCAGCGGAAAGCCCATCATCCATGGTGAAACGTTCGCGCGACCAATCGCAGGATGCGCCTAAGCGCCGCAACTGACCAACAATGGTGCCACCGGATTCTTCTTTCCATTGCCAGACCGTATCAATGAATTTTTCACGGCCAAGATCGTGGCGGGTTTTGCCTTCCTGTTCGAGCTGGCGCTCCACCACCATCTGGGTTGCAATGCCGGCGTGGTCGCAGCCGGGCTGCCACAGCGCATCATCACCTTTCATCCGGTGATAGCGCGTCAGAATATCCTGCAACGTGTTGTTGAGCGCATGGCCCATATGAAGACTGCCGGTGACATTAGGCGGTGGGATGACAATGGTATAAGGCTTGCCTTCGGCATTAACGCCGCATTTAAACGCACCGGAGTCTTCCCAAGCTTTGTAGTGCTTGGCTTCCGCTAAATCAGGCTGATAGTTTTTTTCTAACATTACCAACTTCTATTATTTATGGCGCTAAGCAACAACGGGTGCGATGCTCCCTAAACGGCGCGCACAATATCACGGGAAAACCGCGTGTAAATTAGGAAATTACCTGATAATTAAAGTTAGGTGATTACAGATCCAAGCGCTCCGCCCGATTGACCATGTGATCAATCTCTTTCTTGACCAAACGTTCGATCAGATAGGGCAAGTTTTGATCCAGCCATTCGCGCAACAACGGGCGAAATATTTCCCGGATCAAACCTTCGAGAGTCATATCCCGGTTGCCGATGGCGATATCCCGCTTGCTCAAGAGAGCCTTGGCGAGTTCCTGTAAGGCATCCGTCGAATCCTGTGAAGGTGCCGTTGAAAGGATTGATTCACCCGCACCGATATCCGGTGGTGCTTGCGCAATCATTTGCTGGGTCAACTCAAGAATGTTTTCATTGAGCGTTGGTTCTGGTTCCGGCGCTGGCGATGGTGTTGCCACTGGGGCAGGTGCCGGAGCAGGTTCTGGTTCAGGTTCAGGTTCCATTTCTTCCATCGCTGCCGCCATGTCCATCTCTTCTTCCGGTTCGGGCTCAGCTGGCGCTTTCGCTTCCGCTTCAGCTTCAGCTTCTTCATCTTCGGACAATACCCGCCTGATTGAGGCGAGGCTTTCTTCCATTGAAGATTCGGCTTGTTTGTTTTCTTCGGCCATTACTCGATCATCGGTCCAATTAGCTAACAGATTAATACCACGTTCTACATTTGACGCTACTTTTTTTCCGCCTGCTTGTTAAGCAGTTCCTGGTGACCGCCGGGAAATTATTTTAGTTTTTTCGCCCGTATCGAATTATTTGACTATTTTTTTTGTGCCAACTGGGTCTTGGTCAGAGCTATTTGAGCCAAACCATTTGGAACGAATTTCTTTATAATGTCTGGTTGGATCGTAAATTTTTACCGGTAATCCGAGGTTTTTTGCCGTTAAGCGGCCAATGGATTCCCGCAATTCAAAACTTGTGATAATTTGATCGCGATTTGCTCTTACGAGACTTACATTCGCGTCCAATAATTCCTGTTCCGCATCTAAGACGTCCAAAATCGTACGTGACCCAACGTCGGCTTCACGCTGAACACCCTCCAAAGCGATCTCTGCAGCCTTAATTTGGGCGGAAATCGAATTGATTCGCGCTTTTGCCGTTTCATGGGTTTCCCACGCTTTGGTTGCTGTTTCCCGTGCATTGCGCCTGCTATCTTCGAGATTAAGCAGACTTTGACCGGCATCTTGCTTGGCTGCTCTAAGCCGAGAAAAAACCGAACCCTTTTGATAAAGAGGCACAGTTAAATCCAACATCACGCGGCCAGTTGTTATTTGGCTATCGTTGGTTGTTGATTCCCAACCCCGGCTCAATTTACCCAAAAGGTTCAGCGTTGGCAGCAATTCGCCGCGCACGGATTTAATATTTTCCCGGGCCGCTTGCTCACTAAAACTTTTTGATACGACATCAGGATGATTTTTGATTGCGGTGCTGACGGCATTCTCCAAACTGGTTGGCAGGTCACCTAATTTTGTCGGCGCTTGCAGCTTGCCGGGCGCTTCGCCGATGACATTAAGATAGTTGGCGCGTGAATTGTTGAGATTGCCTTCAGCTTGAATGCGATCTGCTGACGCACCTGACAGCCTGGCTTCCGCCTGACTGACGTCGGTGCGCGTAATTTCACCAACCCGAAACCGGTCTTGAGTTGCTTCCAATTGACGCCACAGCACTTGTTCGTTTTTCATGTTGAGATCAAGCACCGCCTGATCGCGCATGACGGCCATATAGGCCGAGGCCGCACTTAACAACACATCCTGCTCTGTTCCCAATAAACCAGCACGCGCCGATTTGATATCAAGTTCCGCTTTCGTAACGCCGGCGTTCGTTCTCAAACCACGATATAACGGTAGCGTGACATCAAGCGACGTATTGCGGGGTGACCTCAATTGGTCTCTACCGGCTGTGCGGGTGTTGAGATGAGTGTGCGTGCGCGCAACATCGCCGGACAATTCGACTTTCGGCCGCCAATTCGCCAGGGCTTGCGGCACAGCTTCATCATCGGAGCGCAAAGACGCGCGCGCCGCTAATAATTTTGGGTTGTTCATATAGGCAGCCGCTAGAGCTTCCGTTAAAGTTTGACCATGTGCTGCTCCCGCACACGTCAAGAAACCGGCAACGACGCTACCGGCCATAAGGCTAAATTTAGCGGGTAATTTATTACGCATCCACAATCCTCTGGGCGGCTAATCTACCGACGATCTGGTACGTCACTCAACCACAACCACAAAAAAATTAATCTCCACACATAGTATGAGTATATATTTATCCAAAAAGTGTTACCAAAACCTTGCATTTGAGGGTTGTTCAAACGGTTACAAATACACCGGTTAAATATTTAAAAGGGACTGACCCAGCTAACTGGTTTAAATATAGTTTAACCCACTGTTTTATTTGTCTTAATTAGCTCTTCCTCATTGCCTTCATGATAACACCTAAATGGCGCTAGCTGGGTCAGCCCCATTTAAAATTCAAATGCTTTTTCTTTACTAAATCCCGGCAATAACGGCGTTCCGGCATCAAACAATTCGACACTAGAAACCGCAGCACCAAATTTCTGCATCACCACTGCTTTCCCCATCGCTACACCAGATTGGCCTGCCGGTGCCACAACTGAAACCAACCGGCCACCTTCGGCCAATTGATCTAGTACAGCATCCGGTACCTCTTCGACAGCGCCGCAGAACACAATCGCGTCATATGGTGCTTGCTTGGCATAGCCATCGGCAAGTGTGTCTTCAATCACCACCGCATTGTCGATGCCGAGCTCGACCATCAAGGCGCCTGCCTTCTCTGCCAGCTCATTATTGACTTCAACGGCGACGACAGCTTTGGCGACCTTGGCCAACACGGCAGCGGCATACCCGGTGCCACAGCCAATGCTTAAGACCATATCATCAGCGGAAATTTGCGCCCCTTGCAAAATGCGGGCGAGCAGCAACGGTTCCATCAGATAGCGTCCATCGCCAAGCGGCGCGGCCTCATCGACATAGGCGATTCCGGCTACGTCATCCGGCACAAACATTTCGCGCGGCACATCGGCCATCGCGGCGATGACGGCAGCATCGGTTACTCGATTGGGGCGGATTTGATTCTCCACCATATTCTGGCGCACAGCTTGATAATCCACGGCAACAACCCTTTTATTTCATCCGGTCCGGCGACAGACCCAGTCTATCATTAAACAATCACCTAACAGGCAATAAATGGACCTCTGAAACCCTACTTTCAACACCCGATAGGACAACATTCTAAAGGATGTTTACCACCTCATAACGGCTGGTCCACCAATTTCCGTTGGTTTGGACGAAAAATATCCAAAAAACAAAAAAATATGCAAAAAAAGTTTTAAAAATATATGATTCTAGGTCAAACGCAGCTTGACCAGACATAGTCCAACGTCTAATTTCCCGGCCTTCTGATTGGTCTGCCGCCGATTCGAAGCGTTGCATTAATCGTGATGAAAAGACCTGGCGCGGCCAGATCAAAACCAGATCATACGGCGCGGTGGCGGAGTGGCTACGCAGCGGCCTGCAAAGCCGTGAACACCGGTTCGATTCCGGTCCGCGCCTCCAAACCTGATCGGGAGTAGCTCAGTGGTAGAGCAGGTGGCTGTTAACCACCTTGTCGGGGGTTCGAATCCCTCCTCCCGAGCCAATATTTAAGGGTTACTGATGGCACTATCGGAAAACGTCGAACTTCATGAAATGGCTGATCTCATCGAGTTTTCCGAGGAAGCCCGGATTCGCAAGAAACTCGTTCAATCCAAAGGTGCGGTATGCGAATTCGTCTGTTATTTGCCAGGGCAACATACAGTGCTACATCAGCATCCCATGCAAGACGAAATTTTCTATATTGTCGAGGGTAGCGGGACAATAATCTTCGATGACCGCGACAATATTCCAGTTAAGCAAAGCAGTGTTGTTTTCGTTCCAGCCGGCGTTCCCCACGGCATTGCCACCAACGATACCAACCGTTTGGTCGTCATGTTCACCAAGGGGCCGGGCGTGACCGGTAAGGCGGCCAAGGGCTTTATGCTCGGCGAATAATCCCTCAGCGATTTCTGCCGGCTTTGCCGGTGAGGTCGATTTCAAAGCTCATTGCATTCCTTTACGTTGGTTGATCAGGCCGCGGATCAAACAAATAATGAAATATTCTATCGCAATTAATACTGATTGGGCTAAGATTTACCAATACGTTAAATTTGGTGACCGGTGGCGTGAAATCAAATCCAAATGTCCAATATGGGGGAAAATCAAATGAGACAGGAAATAGAGTTCAACAGCAGAGGCGTGACCTGCCGAGGAGATCTGTACTTGCCCGACGGTGACGGGCCGCATCCGCTCGTCGTCATGGCCGGCGGATGGTGTTACGTGAAAGAGATCGTCATGCCCCATTACGCCAAATTCTTCGAGGACAAGGAAATCGGCACCTTGTTGTTCGATTACCGCTATTTGGGAGCGAGCGACGGCGAACCGCGCCAGCACATCGACCCGTGGCAGCAGATCGAGGACTACCGCAATGCCCTGAGTTTCGCCGCCACACTCGACAGCGTCGATCCCACCCGCACCGGCATCTGGGGAATATCGTACAGCGGTGGCCACGTGCTGATCACCGCCGGCATCGATCCACGGGTGAAATTCGCCATTTCAACCATTCCGGTGGTCTTCGGTTTTCCAACCATGCGCCGATGCCATGGCGAACGCCGGTTTACCGATATGATGAAACTGGTGGCCGATGACCGCGAACGCCGCTATCGCGGCGAGCCGGGTGGCGCCATGGCGTTTTCGGCGCTCGATCCGAACAGCGAAGACAGCGTTTGGCCGTTCCCGACCATTCACGAGGTATTCAACACCATCAAACAGTCCGAGGCGCCACGCCACGAACATTGGAATACCATCGAATCCCTCGAATTGTTGATCAACTACGACGTCGAACCCTATTGCCGTCGGATCATCGATACGCCAGTATTGATGACCGTCGCCGAGGGCGATAACATCACCTCCCACGATCTCGAAGTCGAGGCCTTCAACAGCATCACCAACCCGAACAAGACCCTCGAAGTTATCGAGGGCGTCAACCACATGAGCCTTTATTCCAACCGGGATCACCTGGCGATGGTCGGATCGATACAGTCCGCGTGGCTCGAAGGGATCGTGGTCGGAGCCGCGACCGAGTAGGTAAAACCTGGCATTAATCGATTATTTTTAGCTTGATGCATTGAATATTTCACATACGATTCGGCTGTATGTCAAAAACAGCCACAACCAAAACTACTTTGGAGATATGTCTAACATCAACGCCCTTGTGACATATTGTTTAATAAATAGTGTTTTTTCGTAAATATTGAGGCGATATATTGTGGATCAAAGTATTAGAATCTGCTGGTATGACTTACCTGAAAGTAGACGAGATGAGTATTTATCTTGGCTCCATGAAATCTACTTACCGAAAATTCAAAGCCGAGCTGGGGTCATTTGGGTCGCGCATTACGAAATTATCAAAACGGATGCAATGATCCAGAAACTTTCTGACTTTATAGGTCGCCCAGATCCAAGTGAGTCCATTCCGACCGGATCTCAATTTGCCATGATGATAGCAGCTGGATCACCCCATTATTTCTTCAAACCAAATTTCGATGATATCAAATGCTCGGACGCTACGGAGAAGGAAATGATGTCCTTGCCCCAAAACCTCCGCGCGGTCGTAACAGCCGAACAGGCGCGGGTAAATGGCCCGGAATTTGGGTCACGTACAACGTGTTCCACACCTGCTCCATTTATTCAACTCGGGCATTTTTGCGTACGTTCGGTCGAAGAAGAATTTGATTTGGTATCTTGGTATGCCGACTATCGCTTTCCGGCTATCGCTCGAATGACCGGAGCCATCAGGGCGAGAAAGATGCTCACGGTTGCTGGTTGGGCAAAGCACGTGGTGATATACGAATTTACCTCCAGAGAAAGTCATGAAGAACATTTCATGGGACACGAATCGCTGGCCTTCACCGATGGAGAATGGACCAACCGTGTTGTCCTTTATACCCAGCATGCGCCGGGTAGCCCCAGCATCGGTCAGCGAATTTGGCCGAAAGTAGATGCAAGTGAAGGAAATTAATTTCGATCGCCGACAATAGATTCCAGTTATGTAAGTGAGTGAACATTGTTTAATAATTTATAGAGACGTCACATGAGAAAGCCACTAGATGAAATCGGATTGGCTATTATCGGCTGCGGCGTTATTGCGCGATTTAGATCACAAATTGCACGGGACTTTCCCGGGGTGAAATGGCTAGGTCTCTGTGATATTCGTGAAGAATTTGGCCGCACGCTCGCTAACGATATCAACGCAGATTTTTTTACGACCAATATGGAAGAATTGGTAAATCGCCCTGAAGTCAACGCCGTTATGATCATCACCGATGAAAATCGGCATTTTGATCCCGTTGCTGCAGCGATTGAGGCTGGAGTAAAATATTTACTAATTGAAAAGCCTTTAGCCACAGAATCCTTAGAATCGGCAAAAATACTTAAAATGATTCAGGATAATAATGTCGATGCGAGTATTGGCTATACAGTTCGGTTCAATCGCCGTTATTTAACTGTAAAAGAACGTCTCCAAAATGGACAGATTGGCGACGTTCATTCAGTGGTCACTCGCGCCTTCATGAATAGGATGGTACCGATGGCCACCATCCGAAAAACAAATCAACGGCATAATCTGACGCCAATGGTAGTTTCCGGAACCCACAGTCTAGATATGTCCTTGTGGTTTTTGGAAGGTAAAAAACCCATTTCCGTCTATGCGCAGTCAGTTGATAAAACACTTTCAGATTGGGGCACGAAGGATTCTACTTTCGGCGTCTTCACCATGGATGATGGCACAATTTTTAGCATGAGCATCAGCTGGGCATTACCCGAGGTTTGGCCAGGTTCTGTTTACGGTCTAGAAATTGGCATCGTTGGAAGTGAGGGGGTCATTGATATTGAGGATACTCATCGAGACTTAATTATGGCGACGAATAATCCAATTGGTCACGGTTATAATCCAGACGGCTATGACCCTGACGTTAACCGCTACGTAGATTTTCTTGAAAGCTACCCACCAGGTAGTTACTTAGATGGCCAGCTTTGGGGCGCTAACCGCGACGAGACTTTATCTTGGTTCACGCGCGTCACACGTGGCGGGAAGTCTCCTCACGCAACGGCCGAAGAAGGACATCGAAACTTACTTTTAACGATGGCCATGGACCTGTCCGCCCGCACTGGTGAAGTGGTTCATTTGCCCAACGACCTGAATGACCTTATTCCCGATTTTTAGCAAATCCAAACCGCCACTGGTAGATTTCTCTTTCCTCGTTAACTGACGAGATGACGAAATATTATAATTCATTCTAAATTATTAAGGATTGAACGGCCCAGCCATGCACACTGCGACTACACGTCCGGTTCGATCCGTGTCACGCTTTGAGCAAGTCACCCAATGTTTGCGCCGACAATATTCGCCAGAGCATTCGTGGCCTCCCAGCCGCAACGCCATTCTTTATCATTAATGGTGCAGGTTTGTTTTGCCTCTGGTGCATCGATGTTGTGAAATCTAATGCGGGTGCTTCCTATACGGATGTTATCGCCGTCAGTGATCTTGGGTAAGGCAACGGGGTTAAAGCGAGGACCAGCACTCCTACGATAATTAGCCACGGTCCCAGGTGGATCGTTCTCATTAATTTCTCCAGATGTCTAATATATTGTGTACTTTGTGGATATTGTCTAACACCAACGCCCTTGGAACATATTGGTTACGTTGCGAAATTAACAATTCGCCATTACCCTATTATTATGGATATTGTGATTTACGGATTGATATCAAGATACTGAAAGGAAATATTACAAACTTTAACATTCGGTAATACTCCAACGACTTGCCAGCAAGACGGGTGACTTGCTGACAGCTACGAAATAACAACTACCGCCGGATTATTCTGATTGTTGTCATAAAGTTGCTCGACCAGGGACTGGCGAGCGGTGAGAGTCGCCATCTGATTAAGATAACCCTTATCGGTAATTTCATTATTCTGAACTGATGGGAGTTCGGTCATAATCATCAGGCGGGCAATCCGGCGACTACTACCTTTTTGCTCATAATTATAGGCTACAAATTTTTCCTTGAGGTGGGCTCTGAGATCAGAGTTCTCCGCCAATTCGGCCAAAGTAACATTGGGTGATAGATCGAAAGCTTTAACGCATTCTGCTTGATTAAGAAAAAGCAGCAGGCCGATCTCAACACGCATATCACCAGTCACAGCAGCATCTTGACCAAGTGGAGAAATTGCACTGATGGCGCCGATCCGCACTTCTCCCGTTTGCACCCAAGTGCCTGAGGTTAGTTTGAAATTTTCGCTAATGCGGCCGTCAAACTGCAAGCCTTCTTCAGGCTTATCAGAATCAACAAACTTGACCGCATCGCCCATACAATAAAAACCTTCGTCATCAAAGGCGGTCTTTGTTGCCTGCTCATTGCCTAAATATCCGCTAGTCACATTTGGTCCGCTGACGCACATTTCCATCTTGCCGGCATTCGGTACCAGCTTAATGTCGACACCCGGCATCGGCAGTCCGAGATTTCCCGACACCTCGGAAGGCCAATGACACATAATGCAGGCCGGTGCGGTTTCAGTCGCACCTAGCGACGAGATAAATGGAATACGCTTACCGACAGCTTTAGCGCTGACTGCATCCAACCGCTGCTGCACCGGTGCCAGCATCGGCGCTGCCGCATAGAGCATAAAATCCATCCTGCCAAACAGGTGTCGGGCAAACTCGTCATTTTCTTCGAGATAGGGGACGAGGCGTTCATAGACGAGCGGCACGTTCTGCATATAGGTAGGCTGAATATCTTTGAGATTGTTAATGGTAGTTTCAAATTTGCCCGGTTTGGGTTGCCCGTTGTCGAGGTAGTAAGTGCCGCCGCACCGCAGGATAACATTAAAGTTTAAATTGCCGGCAGCGACATGATTCCAAGGCAGCCAGTCAACGATGATTGGCGGATGGTCTTCTAAAACTGGCAGGAGCTGACACACTGCCGTTGCGTTGGAAGACAACATACGCTGTGTGGTGATAACGGCTTTCGGCATACCGGTGGAGCCTGAGGTGAACAGATATTTGGCAATCGAGTCACCGGTTACGGCGTTATATGCTTGGGTGAATTCAGAACCCGGGGTTACTTTGGTGAGATCGGCAAACGGTATAAAACCTGGTGCACCGTCACAGGAAACAAACTGCACATTTGGCTCCATCACAGCCTCTAGCGCATTCTTGAAAGGATCGGCTTCGGGCACATAGACCAATGCCGGGTCAATCAGATCAATAATGTATTTAAGCTTACTGAAATCCCTACTCATCACGGAGTAGCTGGGTGAGATAGGGGCGAAAGGCACGCCGATCTGCATTGCTCCGAGGGAAAGCAGCGCCATTTGGATTGAATTGCCGCCGAGGGTGACGACGGGCGGGCTGGTTTTATTTTTGGCTGAACAAATTCCCAAATTAATCAGCGCTTGCGAGATACTATCGGCGGCGCTCGTGGCTTCGCCATAAGTAATTGACCGCCACGCTCCAGCCGGGTCGCGCTCGACCAAAAATTTGCGGTCGGGATCAGTGCGGGCCCACCGTCTAAGGTAGTCCGAAAGCTGCTGAGGGTAGGCGCCGAGCGGAATTTTGGTCTGAAGAATTATTGATCCATCTGCACGATGGTTGATAGTCAAATCGCGCTTGGCGAAATGTACCTTGGCGAATGGTATCTGGTCCATGGTTGCTGGGTTCACAGTGTTCTCACTCATCTAAACTTTCGTATGATATCAATATCTGAAAGTCCGTGACACCAAATTGACCGACATCAATGAACTTGTCCGGATAATGGACTTTTTCTCAAATTTCAGAAGGTTTGTTGTCAAGAAGACAAACCGATATGCTGATTTTGTTGACCTGCATCAAAGATTTATACAGCTAAATCCTGTAGAATACCGATCATGAAATAAAAAATTTCACTCAAGCTGTTTATCCCTTCTTTTGGTGTAACTAACACGGAGGTCGATGAGATGTTTGAAACAATTTCCATCTACCAATAATTTTTATGGATACCCTTCCTTACTTCGTCCACTTCCACCAGCAAAAACCCCAATAATTACCAGTAGCAGGAAGCCTCCAACTAATATTTGCCATATGGAAAACCCACCTAACGGAGCGTCACGGTGATAACGTGCGAATGCAGGGTCGATTCCTTCAAATACAAAAACCAAACCTGTTACGACTAAAATTAACATCAAGCGTCTCATCACATCAAATCCACTGAAACTTGCTCGGCGTTTAACTAGTTCTCCCCTACTCTCCTGAATTGAGATGACAGATGAGGCGTTTAGAGAGTACTGTGTTCGGGTTACTTGAAAGGATATTTACATGATAACAGCAGTTGTTCAGTTTGATTTACCTTCTGATGTTGACCGTCAAAAAGCGTCAGAAACCTTTGAGAGAATTGCGCCACTTTATCAGAGCATGGACGGCCTTATCCAAAAATATTTTTGTTTCAGTGACGAAGGCAAGGGTGCAGGAATTTATCTTTGGGAAACACGGGAAGCGGCCGAAAAAATTTATTATGGAGGTGTATGGCGCGACCGTATTATAGAGCTTTATGGTGTTGAGCCCGAGATACAATTTTATGAGATGCTTTTAACCGTGGATAATGCGGCTGGAGAAATTCGCACTGCCGCTTGATACATCAACGCCAAGCGACTTAATATCAAACCAAGATGAGCTAGATCCTCTTCTAGGAAACCTGCCTCAGGCGGACCAATTGTTTTGATGACGGACAGCTTCAGCTAGTCACAAGGTGGACGCCCTT
>Ga0066828_10000452_pt1 | contig 16634 bp, 16 predicted proteins | sample ETNtaG_24_FD_65497 | JGI IMG/M metagenome (GOLD analysis project Ga0066828, IMG submission 65497) | Marine microbial and viral communities from oxygen minimum zone, Eastern Pacific Ocean - ETNP201306SV47 | ecosystem: Environmental > Aquatic > Marine > Oceanic | place: Pacific Ocean: Eastern... | reverse complement strand
AGGGGCAGGTTAAAGCTGGTCGGAATTGATCAGTATGGAAGTAGTCTTAATTTTGGAATCCAGGTCCAGAAAAACCAAACTTTAGCAAAAGTTGTTATGCTTTCAATGGGGCAAGATTGAGATGAAAGTTTGATTTAAGCACACAGGTTCATTCGTGGTCCTCATGCTTCCATTGGAGCAGACGTTCCGCCTTGCTGCTGTTGTAGAAAGCAGTAAAGCCTTCAAGGGGTAAACGGAGTTCGACCTCAGGGTAATGCAGGTCACGAAGCTTGTGCGAGGGGATTTCGGAGGCTGTCTGCGGGGCCACAATGTAAAATGCCTCATGTCCTGTCCATTCAACTTGCAGGCTAGACATGCAGGCTTTGGCGGAAGCGACGGGGTCCGAATAAGCCCAGAGGTGCTTTCGTGAGGCTTCATTGTTCGATCGTGGTAGCACAAATCCCCGTTTCTGGATCCAGTGAAAACGCATACTACTGATGGATACAGATGCACGCCTTCTTGCAAAGCAGTCGCCCTGCAGTTCGAGGACCCATTTGGAAAGGGAGTAGGGATCTTCGTTGTAAGTCGGGTGTTCTTCATCAACTGGGAAGTAGTCGTATCTCGGATCACGGCTATAGACACCGCCGATAGCATTGATGCTCGAGGCCATGCAAATCTTCTCAATCCCCAACAGTTCGCAAGCGAGGAGCACGTTGTAGCTTCCGATACTGTTGTTCTGGTACACCCTAGCATCGCTGTGACGGTCCGGTGAAGGGAATGCCGCAAGATGTACCACCGCATCGCATCCCTGAAATGCTGAGACGAGTTCCCCCAAATCGGTTACATCACAGTGCAGGGCAGATTCAAATGCAGGGGGTGTCACGTTGTACAGATCAATAGCACGAACCTGATGTTGCTCTTGGAGGCATAGTTCAACCAGGGTGCGTCCGAAATGCCCATTGGCTCCTGTTATAGCAATATGCATCGGTGTTTCCTCAAAGGTGATCGGTGAGGGGACTTTCTGCCCCCTCACGTTGAAAAAGATGGCAGCAGGCGAGATGTCCCTTTTTCAGGGAAAGCAGTCGGGGAGCCTGAAGGCAGGAGTCCATCCTTTCGGGACAACGGCTGTAGAAGCGGCATCCCTGCTCTCCAATCTCCTGGATGTCGGGATTTTCGTGGATCTGGTTGTCCCACTTCCTGCTAAGGTCCGGCCATGGAATGGAGTTGATGAGTAGTCGTGTGTAGGGGTGTTGCGGGGTTTCGATCACCGGGATGATGGACCCCGCCTCCATCACGCTTCCTCGGTAGAGGACAATGATGGAATCGGAGACGTGATAGGCGGTGGTAAGATCGTGGGTGATGTAGATGATGTTGACATTGTAGTTCTCTCTCAATGAAACGAGCGCCTCCAGGATATTAGCGCGTAGAGAGGCATCCACCATTGAAACCGGTTCATCAGCAACCAGCAGCTTGGGTTTTATGACGATGGCCCGTGCCACGTTAATGCGCTGACGCTGTCCTCCGCTGAGTTGATGAGGGTATCTTCCCAGGATTTCCCGAGGCTGCAGTCCTACCGCTTCCAGTGCCTCCTCCATCAACTTTTTCCGCTGGGCCTTCTTTAATTGCCTGTTGAACTTGCGGATGGGAACTTCAAGAAGATGATCTACGGGGTAGAAGGGATTGAAAACCGCAAAAGGATCCTGAAACACTGCCTGAACGTTTTTCCGGAATTCCTTGTATTCGGTTGAGGAGAGGTGGTGGATGTCCTCTCCCTGATAGACCACGTTTCCGGTGGAAGGCTTGATGAGCCCGAGCATGATGGATGCAAGCGTAGTCTTGCCGCTTCCGCTCTCTCCTGCAACGGTGATAATCTTCGCAGGTTCTCCTTCAAGGTTAAAGCTGATGTTGTTGAGAGCCCTTACCTCCTTCTTTCCTACCTTGTAAAGTTTGGATATTCCTCGTAGTTCTATGATACTAGTCATGAAGCCCCATGGAGATGGCAGGCGACGTAGTTTCCGTCCTCCAGAATCTGTGGAAGGGGAATTTCGCTGGTACAGCGTTCAAAATGCTTGGGGCAGCGGGGGTGAAATTTACATCCATCGGGGAGTTGGTATAACGAAGGAGCCATTCCTGGAATACCTTGAAACTTTCCACGGTTTTCAAGACGTGGCAGGCTGCTGATCAGGGACTGTGTATATGGGTGCTTGGGGGCATTGAATACGGTTTCTACCTCGTTCACTTCCACAATCTCTCCTGCATACATCACTGCAACTTTATCCATGGACTGAGCCATCAGTCCCATGTCGTGACCGATCAGGATGAGGGCGGAACCGATCTTGGCCTGAACCTTGTTGAGCGTTTCAATCACTTGACGCTGGGTCACCACATCCAAGGCGCTGGTCGGCTCATCTGCAATGATCACTTGGGGCTGTAGGAGAATGCCGATCGCTATGCAGACTCGCTGTTTCATGCCACCGGACAGTTCATGGGGGAACATTTCCAGAACATGTTCTCCTAACTCCACCGAGGTGATCGCCTCCCGAGCAAGCGTCATGATCGTATCAGTGTTTCTGTTTTCGCGGTGTGCATTGTGTGCATCGATCATCTGCCTTTTAATTTTGAGGACAGGATTGAGCGAATTCATTGCCCCCTGAGGGATGTAGGAGATGGTGCTCAACCTGGACTTGAGCATCTCCTTGTCGCTGAGACTAAGTAGATCCGTGCCTCCTATGGTGACTGCGCCTCCTTCAATCCTTCCAGGAGGTTTGATCATACGCATCATAGCCAAACCCATGGTACTTTTTCCAGATCCTGATTCCCCCACGAGCCCCAGTTTCTCCCCGCTCCTCAATTCAAGGTTGACATGGTTGAGGGCATGTGCCCTGCCCATGTCGGTGTAATAGGAGACTGAAAGATCCCTGATTTGCAGCATCCCGTTCATCTTACTCCTTGCTGCGTATTCTAGGGTTTGCCATCTCATCCAGCCCCATATTGATAAGTGCCAATGATCCTAGAATGAAGACCATGGCAAGCGCAGGCCCCATTGGCCACCACCACCATCCATTAAAGAAGGCTGACTGAGATTGAGCCGCCCAAATCGTGTTGCCGAGAAGAGGTTCACGCAACGGACCGAGTCCAATGACTGCTAGGTAAAATGCTGCAAACACTGCGTAAAAAACTTGGGCGACAAAAGCTGCGGCTATAAAGGGGATCAGGTTGGGGAGGATTTCCTTGAAAATGATTTCAAAATTATTCATCCCTGAAAGCTTTGCCACATCGACAAACTGCCTTTCCCTCATCGAGAGCACCTGAGCACGGATCACAAGCGTGGGGGCCATCCAGGAAAGCAGGAAGACCACGGTAGCCATAGTGAGAATCGTGACATCACGTTTGTCGATGGAACTGGCAATGATCACCTGGATCAGGAACGGAGGGATGGGAGTGAGCATCTGACAGATGAATTTGATGATGGCATCCACAATCCCTCCAAAATATGCGGACACGAAACCTAGAAAAATCCCTATCAGAGTACCTGCTGCTCCTGCAATGAGTCCTATAAGTGCCGTCTGCCAAACACCCACCACCATTGCAGCATACAAGTCACGCCCAAAAAAATCGGTGCCAAAGAGGTACTTAAAGCTGGGCGGTTGCTTCGGCCTCACAGAAAGCGGATAGGCATCCTTGACGTCGATGGTGAACAAGCCATTGGCGGTGAAGAGGACCAGCATTAAAAGTAGCCCTAAGCCGATGGCCAGGGAGAGATTCCTCCGAAGATAATTGTACACGGTTACTCTACTTTGATCCGTGGATCGAGGAGTGGATAGAGTAGTTCCACAAGTGCCATCAGAATGGCAACGGCGATGGTGAGAAAGAGTACGATTCCATAAATCACAAGAAAGTCATTTGCACGGATCGCATTGATCAGAATTGTTCCCACCCCCGGCAAACCAAAGATGCTCTCTACCACAATGGCAGAGGTGATCACATTGGCCAGGGCGAGTGCCAGCCCTGTGACCTGAGGCAGAAGTGCATTGCGAAGGTAATAATCTCTGAAGATTACCATCGGACTCAAGCCCTTATGCTCTGCAAAAAGGACGTAGTCCTCCCCTTGAATCGTGATACCCATCCCTCTCATCGAAAGCACCCATGTCCCCAATGATCCAAAAACCAGTGCCATGCCCGGCATTATCTGATGCCAGATCACATCCAAAATGAAATCCAATGACAGTTCTGGGATCGATCCGATGGTATAAGCACCAGCTATAGGAAAGATTCCTAGATGTAGACCGAAGAAGAGGATCAGGAAAATGGCCAACAACACAGGAGGAATACCTTGGAAAAGGATACAACTGGTGGAAAAACTGCGTACCCATCTGGGGGACTGGGGCCAGGCGGCTAGAGCCCCCATAAGGTTGCCGATGATGAAGGAAAAGATGGTGGTGACCAGCAGTAGCCCAATGGTCCAAGGGAGGGACTCTGCAATGAGCATCAAAACGGTTTTTGGGAACTTGTTGAGCGAAACGCCAAAGTCTAAGCGTATTACGCCGCTCATGTAGTCGAAGTACTGGGTCCAGAGAGGTTTATCCAGACCAAAGGATTTGTTGTAAGCTTCGACAATCTTCTCCAAATCCCCCGGAGCAAAACCTCCCAATCGAGCAAGCTCTGCAAAACGTTCCCTGATGGGATTGACATCGGAGATGCGGGGAATGAAGAAGGTGATCGTGGATGCCGCCCAGACCACCATGAAAATGAAGGAGAGGCGCTTCAGTACAAAAAGCATGAAATGGAAGATGCCCCTGCTTAGATTACAGGGGCTTTAGTGTGACAGGTAGTGATTAGTTTGCTTGCTTAAGGGTACTGACGACCAGCATCCCAGTGTGATGCCAGAAGGCACCGTTCATCCCCAGGCTCACGTTCGACTGAGTGGGCCAGTTATTCCAGTAAGTCTGGTTGTAAGGGATACGATGAAGCCACTGGATGATGGGAATGTCGATTTGTTCCTTCCAATACATGCCAAGGGCTTTTGCTGCAAGGGCTTCAAAACGTGGGTTATCGCTACCCATAGGTGCCATTTCGTCAAGAACCTTGTCGTATTCGCTGTTCTTATAACGTGAGAAACGGTTGTTACCTGCACTGGTACCAATGGCGGTGCTATAGCGGCTGTGATAAAGCTCAAGGGCGGCATAGGGATTTTTCAGGCTAGCGCCGTGTCCGAACATGTACATTCCAGGCTTCCCATCAGCCATGCTTTGATAAGCGTCAGTGCCGAAGTTTATGTCGCCATCAAAACCTGCATTCTTGAGCATTTCAACAAGGATGGGAACGATGTCGCTGTGGATACCCTCAAAACCGTGGATAACAGCACTGATGGTTTTACCGTTGCGCTCCCACAATCCTCTGCTGTTTTTGCTGAATCCTGCTTGCTTCATCAGTGCTTCACTTTGATCAGGATCATACAACCCCGGTTGGTACTTTGCTTCCAGGGATTTTACTGCTGAACTTGCAGCAAATTTCTTAAGACCAGGATAAAGCGGGAAGGGATAGATGGTGGCGACTTTTGCCCCTTCATATACCATTTCATTAATTAGGTCCCTATTGATGGCAAGGCTGATTGCACGTCGAACCCGTTGGTCATCGTAGGGCTCCATCTTGGTATTAACCCAGAGTGAATTGGGCCACCAATCAAGATAGCCATAAGGAGGTTTATTGCCTGTGTGGGTGGTTACTTTGGAATTGCGTTTGAGGATGTTGCCGATGACAGAACTTCGCATGTCCAGTGTTGCGTCAAACTCATTCTTGACAACACGCTGGGCAACAATGTCCATCCCCTGTCCCACCTGCCCTCCAATATTGAAGACGATGACACGCTTCACCTCTGGCATACTGATGCGTCCGGCCTTAACCGCCCACCAGTTTGTGTTGAGGTCGTAGATTTTCTGGTTTGCATCCCAGAGCACCAGGTTGTATGGGCCTGAGTGAGCCATCTCGTTGCCACCGAAAAACTCACCTACATTGTCGACTTTGGAAAGCACATGCTTTGGAACAATGGGCATGCCTGTGTCGAATTTAAGAGTCAGTACCTCAAACTTGAATCGCGGTGCAGGAATTTTGAAATCCACAACCACAGTCAGGGCATCGGTTGCCGTCATGGTTCCTACATATTGATTGAAAGATGCGTGGTAGGGGAGTTTATTGTTCTGCATTTGCCCCTCAAAGGTGAAGAGCACGTCTGCGGAAGTCACAGGAGTTCCATCGCTCCATTTTGCCATCGGATTGACCTTGATGGTCAGCTGGGTGAAGTCGCTTTTAGTGTACTTCATGCTGTCGGCAAGCCATGGAATTTCAGTGTCTTTGTAGATGCCGAAATAAGACAATCCCTCCCAAAGCATGCTGTTTCCTTCTTGGTGAGTATAACCCGTACTGGCCCATGGGTTGGTCGCGCCGATGGGGGAGGTGATACTCCAGCCGAGAACCAGAGTGTCCTCCCTAGGCATTTTTGTCAACGACTGTGCTGAAACGACTGTAGTAAATACACCGAGTACTACAAGCGTGGTTAAAACGAGCAGTTTTTTCATAAATCCTCCAATCTATAAGAGAGGGGTTAATAATGAGTTCAAAATAGGAAATGTAATGTATCTGAAATTTTTTGATATGAAAACAAAAAACATCTGATGACTTCAGGAAGGCGATCTATAAATTGCCTCCCTTAACCCCTTGAGATACCCAATCGCGAACAGTCTCCCGATTTCGGAATATCCATAGTTCTGGTTGCTGTCTTCCCCCATGGTGGGGACATGGTCAGGACGGCATACACCCTCGTAGCCGATTTCCTGATATGAACGCATGCATTGAACCATATCGGTCTTGCCGTCATCATGAAATGTTTCTACAAAATCGGCAGCATGCCCCTGGACATCTCGGAAATGGACAAAGAAGATCTTCTTCTGACTGCCAAATTTTCTGATGACCGCAGGCAGATCATCGGTCATGAGAGTAAAATTCCCCTGGCAAAGGGCGATGCCATTCTTATCGCTGGGATAAAGATCGAGTAGTTTTTGAAAATTCTCAATGCTGCACATGATTCTGGGGGTTCCTTTAACTTCTGGAACAGGAGGATCATCAGGGTGCATGGCAAGCTTTACCCCTGCAGTTTCGGCTACAGGGACTATTGCATCCAGGAAATACTTGAGGTTGTTCCACAACTGATCCGCGTCCACTCGGTCTTCATTCGGATAGGGATCCTCAACGTCTGTGAGCCTGAATCCCGAAACGAGGGCACCTCCACGGGAGGGGACCTTGGGGTTGGTGCGGATCCAGTTGAAGACGGGCATCCATTCATAACACCACACCGGGATTTGCAGTCTGCCAAGGTTTCGGATGAGCACGAGCACCTGTTCGATCTCCTCATCCCTTCCAGGCTGTCCCAACTTGATCTTCTCCATGGGAGGGCGGTTTTCCAGCACCTCCAGTTTAAAACCAAATTCACGGTAACGTTGCTGCTGCTGCTTGAGTGAGTTGAAACTCCATGGAAGTGCTTCGTCAGGCACTTCAAGTCCACGGCTCCAATCCATACATCCCACTGCATCCTCAATACCACACTGGCGGACAAGTTGAATCAGGCTAGATTGATCGGGATTGAAGAATTCTGCTATACGGATCATGGGCATCCTCAGGAGTGTTGCTGCTCTTTGAGCCAGGCTTCGTACTCTTTCTGGGCTTCTTCATTGAGGGGATAGTATTTTCTCAGATCACCTCCTTCAGAGAGCTTGAGTTTGGAGAAAATCTCCCACTCTATGTGTCCGCCTGCCTTTTCCAAAACGTTATCCACCAGTTGCAGAGGAACGACCACGACTCCGTCGTCATCTGCTACAATGATGTCTCCAGGAAAGACGAGTCTGCCGCCACAGGAGACGGGTTCGTTGACAGAAAACGGGAAAATACCTGTCTGAATATGGTAGTTGGGGGTGAACCCTCTTGACCAGATGCCCAGTCCTGTATCCAGGGCAGGTCTGGAATCACGGATGCATCCATCTATGACAACTCCTTCTCCTCCTTTACCCTTGAAATAAGTCAGCATCATCTCACCGAAAACTCCGCTACTTAAATCTCCTCGAGCATCGACCACCACCACATCCCCGGTTTCAGCAAGGTAGAGGGCATGTCGGTGGAGCTGCTCCTCCACATTCTGATACTCAGCAGCATCGTGGTAGTAGTCTTCGCGTATGGGCATGAACTGAAGAGTGATAGCCGGGCCTCCTATGATTTGGCCGGGGCGACAGGTTTTTGGACCCACGATGTGAGAGTCTTGGATGCCTGAACCGTGTTTGAGTTCGGCACTGAGGGTGGCACTCCCTATGGCTTTAAGTGCCTCTACCTTGCTTCGTTCAGGCCTTTTGGGAAATTCCTGGTTGATTCTCATTTCCATGGGGTCAGCTCCATAGACGGTCATTGGAGTCCAGCAGATTCCATTGATCTGTTTTTTTGAAAAACCCGTTGAGTGCCGGTTCAGGCCCGTTCAAATGCTCTTGCACCACCAACTCGTTCAGTTCGATTCCCAATCCTGGTGTATCGGGTACTTGGATGTATCCCTTGTCCACAATCGGTTTCACAGGAGAGAGGACCAGGTCCTCCCACCAGGAAAGGTCGACCGAGTGCATTTCAAGTGCTACAAACCCTTCAGTAGCTGCAGCACAATGCACATTTGCCATGGCGACGACCGGTGATCCTGCCTGATGCAGCACCATCGGGATTCCATATTCCTGGGCCATGTCTCCGATACGTTTGGTTTCCATGATCCCTCCAGATGTGGCTAGATCGGGATGGATGTATGAAACACATTCGGCATCAAGCAGTTTTTTGAAATCCGCCTTGAGGTAGATATCTTCACCAGTGCAGATCGGGGTCGTGACAGACTGCTTGAGCATCCGCAGCTGTTGTGGGAACTGCCAGGGGATCATGTCTTCGTACCATGCGAAGGAAAAACGGTCGAGCGCCTGTCCAAGACGGATGCAGCTTTCCACACCCATGTGTCCGAAGTGATCGATGGCCATGGGAACTGTAGGGCCTACAATCCCCCTGACAATGCTGGCATATTCCACAAGATGTTCGATTCCCTTGTCGGTGATCTGAGTTGCTGTGAAGGGATGCATGCGGTTTGGGTCTCTGGCCACCTCAGGGTCCTGGATCAGGGTTCCTTCCTTACCCTTGAGAAGGTCGATGCCTAGATCCATCTTGAGAAAGCGAAACCCTTGATCCAGTCTTGCGCGAAGATGTTTCCCCATCTCTTTAGGATCATTCAGTGAAGGGGTGTCGGCGTAAACTTTTACCCGGTCGCGATATTGTCCTCCTGCCAGTTGATAGGCGGGAACACCCCATGCTTTTCCTGCAAGATCCATCAACGCCATTTCAACTCCGCAGACTCCGCCACCCAATCGTGCATGCCCTCCGAACTGCATGATTTTACGGAACAGTTTTTCCGTGTGACAGGGGTTCTCTCCCAGCAGACGACTTTTGAGCATAAGGGCGTACCTCACGCTTGCTCCGTCACGAACCTCTCCGATCCCGCTGATTCCCTGGTTGGTGTCTATGCGTAGAAGCGGCCAACGCCAGTTGTCGTGGCCTACAATTGCAAAACGAAGATCGGTGATCTTCAAAGAAGAAGGATGCGAGTGGGGCGAATGGGCCAAGGTTTTTTGTTTCTTAGAAAGGGGTTGAGTCAGGCAAAAAGGATACAGACCGGTTTTACTTCAAGGGTCAGGGAATGCAAGGGAGCCAATGCGCCAGTGTCAGGATTCAGGCTGAAGGACTGGAGACTGCTGCTGTCCTGGTTTGCTACGATGAGGAAGCGCCCTGAAGGAGCTATGGCAAAATTTCTAGGAAAATCTCCTCCTGAGGAGGTGTGAGATTTTACTGTCAACATCTGATCTTCTGGATCAACCCTGCAACAGACGAGGCTGTTGTGCCCCCGATTGGAACCGTATAGAAATTTCCCATTGGGGTGCAGATGCAGATCCGCTGTGAAGCTTGTGTCTTGGAACCCGTCAGGAAGTGTACTTATGGTTTGCAGAGGACCTTTAATGGAGCAGGAAGGAAGATCAACGGCAAAGGCCATCAACGTGTTACCCAGTTCGTTGATCAGATATAGCCGTGGATGGGCAGGGTGGAAAATAAAATGTCTGGGGCCTTCCCCTGGTGCGATCTGCAGCGTTTTTTCCGGAAGAGGGTTCAAGGTTCCAGCCTGAACATCAAATCCATAGACAAGCAACTGATCCAATCCCAAATCGGCAGTTACAACATAACATCCATCTTCAGTGGGCTGGATCATGTGGGCATGCGGTCCTTCCTGGCGTTCTGGATTCAACGATGATCCTTGATGTTGTTGGATGTCCGAGACAGGTTCCAATGATCCGTCTTCCTGCACTGGGTAGACGGCAACATTGCCACTGCTATAATTGGCAGCAAACAGATACCTTTCATCAGCGCTCAGACTGATGTGGCATGGGGCTGTGCCCATGGAGGGCATCGTATTGAGCATACGCGGGATGCTACTTTCTCCCTCCAGTCCACAGGCGGCTACTCCACCATAGGGTGATCCTTGAAAGGATTCCCCCTCACTCACACAATACAATCGTGTTCGTTGCCTATTAAGAGCAAGAAATGAAGGATTCTCTACCCCAGACATCCCTCCTTCCACTCTCAATTCGCCTGAAGCAGGATCCAGGTGACAATATAGAACCCCTTCAGCCTCTTCGGATGCATAACTTCCGATGTAAAACCCTGCCACGTTAATCCTTTTCTTTTTCAGTTGTGAAGCACTTGTATGTTAGATATGTTTATCGTTAAGGTCAATATCGCATCAAGGCTGACATCCGAAACATAACCTACCTCACCCACGAAAAGGATGCAGCAAAAGAGCATGTATTGAAAGATTTATGTGGAATAGAGGATGAACTCCAATTTCATCCTCTCGGTGGGGTGGATCCGAAGCAGTCAGGCCAGTGACCTCGCTGAAAGGTAAAGCAGACACGAAACCCTATGCCATGGGTGCTTAACACAATGCAGCATGATTTCACCGTATAATTTCGGCCTATCCACAGTGCAGTTACCTGGATTCAACGCATCCATAAATCATCCTTTTCATTCATCATAAGAGTACCAATGAAGATCACGCGTCTAGAACTGACCATGATCCGTCCACGTTGGATGTTTCTGCAAATGCACACGGATCGGGATCTGATAGGATATGGGGAGCCGATCCTGGAAGGACAGGCCCCTGCTGTGGCGGAAGCGGTGAAAATGATGGAGGAGTACCTGATCGGAAAGGATCCCCGACGCATTGAGCACCACTGGCAGGCTCTCTACCGGGGAGGCTTTTATCGAGGCGGGCCGATTCTCACCAGTGCTCTTTCAGGCATTGAGCAAGCAATGTGGGATCTGCTTGGAAAGTCACTTGAGACCCCGGTTTATCAACTGCTTGGAGGGGCGGTTCGGGAGCGTGTAAAAGTGTATGCCCATGTCGGAGGAGACACTACTGAAGAGTTGTGCACGCGTTCAAAAGCGCTTGCTACCCAAGGGTTCAGTGTACTCAAAACCAGTTTTGCTCCCCCTGTAGCCTATCTGGAGAATCAGGCGTTTGTGGAGTCTTGTACCGAGCGTTTTGCCACCCTCCGTAATGTGGTTGGTCCAGAAGTGGATCTTGCGATCGATTTCCACGGGCGTTTCTCCCCTGCCATGTCAAAACGCATGATCCGGGCGTTGGAACCTTACTACCCCTTCTTCATTGAAGAACCCTGCCTTCCAGGAAACACCGATGCACTTGTCGAACTGCGGAATTCCACAACAGTCCCTCTCGCCACTGGAGAGAGACTGTTCACCAAATGGGGTTTTCGTGATCTGATTCAACGACAGGCCGTGGCGATTCTTCAACCCGATCTCTGCCATGCAGGAGGAATCGGGGAAGTGAAAAAGATTGCAGCAATGGCGGAAGCTTGTGATCTTGCCGTGGCTCCCCACAATCCTCTAGGACCTATTTCGCTTGCGGCATGTCTGCAGCTTGATGCCTGTACTCACAATGCATTCCTTCAGGAGCAGGTGACTCTAGGAGAAGGTTATCTCAAAGAACCCTTTATCATGGAGGAGGGCTATATCAAGGTTCCCCAAAAACCAGGGCTCGGGATTGAACTCGACGTCGCCCGCATTAAAGAACTCGAATACGATGGACGCTGGCAGACTCCCCGTGTTTTTGATGATAAGGACAGTTCCGTGGCGGAGTGGTAAAGACTTGATGAAGAACCCTTACTTAAATGTTGTGGACTTTTTTGAAAGTTCATAACCCAAACCCGTCGAACAACCCACATGCTGGATAAAACGAAATCCTTCAATCCTTCACCAAGGTCGATAAAACTTGGGGGAAGTTTTCCTTGACAGGCTTCTAGTTCCTTATATCTTAACCCACAAGTTCGGTGGACTTTCGCTCAAAAACCCTTCACCAAACTACCTATTCCAACCGACAAAAAAACTACAGAATGAGTATAGTCACCATCAAGGACGTCAAGGTCATTACAACACAGCCAGCGGAATCCCGCCTAGTCATTGTTAAGGTGAACACTTCCGAACCCGGGCTCTATGGCTTGGGATGCGCCACCTTTACGCAGCGTTTCCACGCTGTTGTAGCAGCTATTGAGAAACACATGGCCCCGTTCCTGATCGGACGTGATGTCGACAGAATCGAGGAGATCTTCCAGATGTCCTGCGTTAGCGGGTACTGGCGCAATGGTCCAGTGTTGAACAATGCCATCAGCGGTGTCGACCAGGCGCTATGGGATATCAAGGGCAAACGTGCGGGCATGCCTGTATACCAGTTGCTTGGAGGCAAGTGCCGTGAGGCTGCAGCATGTTATGCCCACGCCCGTGGAAATACTAAAGAAGAGATCCTGGATTCGATCCGTGGCTACATGGAACAAGGTTATCAATACATTCGAGTGCAGCAGGGTGGCTATGGCGGCCTTGAGTCGACTCAACCCCGTCCAGAGGGCGCACAGGACGGTGCCTACTTCGATCCGCGTGGGTATATGCGGGCACATTTGGATGTATTCGAGCATGTGCGTGAGGAGCTGGGTTTCGAAATTGAGCTGTTGCACGACATCCACGAGCGCTTAGCGCCGATCCATGCGGTGCATTTTGCCAAGGACATGGAGAGATTCAGACTGTTTTTTCTGGAGGATGCCCTAGCACCAGAAGATATTGACTGGTTCCGCCAGATTCGCTCTCAGTGCGCAACGCCACTGGCCATGGGTGAGCTCTTCAATCACCCTCATGAGTGGCGGCCACTGATCCAGGAGCGATTGATCGACTTCCTGCGTATGCATGTGTCGCAGATGGGAGGCATTACCCCAGCTCGTGATGTCGCCGCCATGGGTCGTTTTTACGGAATACGCACTGCCTGGCACGGCCCTGGTGACACCTCGCCCGTAGGACATTCCGCCAACCTGCACCTTGACTTATGGGCACCGAACTTTGGAGTGCAGGAATGGTGTCGCTTCAACGAACTGTGCTATGAAATCTTCCCTGGGTTGCCTGAGGTTCGTGGAGGCTACATGTATCCAAATGATACTCCTGGCCTTGGTATCGACATCAACGAAGAACTGGCAGCCAAGTATCCTTGCAAGGACTTTGTTGAGCAGTGGACCCAGACTCGGTTGCCCGACGGCAGCCCCACACGTCCATAGCCACTGCAAAGCATCTGGCGGATCTATCTGAAAGAATCCAGATTGAAACTTTTTGAGCCCCCAAACATGAATTTAAACCATAAAGTTATTTTCATAAGGTAAAGTATATGTCTGAGTTTATAATTTGCCTGATTCATTATTATGGGCTTTATTTACCATCCTGAGCTAAATCTAAATAATGGTTGAGACATTCAGTCAGGCCTGTTTTCTTTTCATCTCTTTTGGTTCATAATCCCCGTCCAAATCTTTCTGGTAAACCAAGACGTTTAATGATCTTTAGTCACTTTCTTAAGTCTGCAAAAATTTCCATACGAAATCAGAAATGGTCCTAATCTCTTCAGAGAAGCCCCCAATGATTAGGGAGATACGTGAAGATTCGTCAACAAAAGGGATTTTGTGATTCCTATAAAACATTTTCATGAATCCATGATCTAAAAATGTCATAAAAAAATTGAAATGCTTCTAACTTCTGAACTCGAAAACACTTTTTTGAAACGAGGTTTTTTGAAATTTGAATCAGGACTCGATTCCGAACTCATAAAACAATGGAGAGACGAAGCATTAGAGAGGATTGGATACCGCAGGGAGAGGGAAGAAGAATGGTCTATTGACCTCTTGTGGATGGACCATCACAGAAAAGCTCTTGTCTCAGAAATTGCCCCGGATGCCTGGACTTTGCTGACTGAAATAGTTGGTGGAGAAGAGAAAATCGAAAAACAAACGATGGGGATTGAATCAAAGCATTTTACTACGATCAATAGTTTTTATTGGTCAGACTCCTTTATTATTAATTTTCAATATGGAAAAGAAAAACCCTGGCAACATCCACAATCACAAGGGTTTAATTGGCATGTAGATGGAAGTTATTTCAGGCATTTTCTTGACAGCCGGGAGCAAGCTTTATTGGTCATCATTTTATGGAGCAATGTAGAAACAAAACATGGAGGAACGTTTATTGCCGAAGACTCTCCTAATCTGATTGCTGAAACTCTAATGGAAAATCCTCAAGGCATAGACCCCAGTGAATTTGATTTTCAAAATATCGCTGATCAATGTAAAAATTTCATTGAAATAACTGGAAATGCAGGAGATATGTTTATAATCCATCCATTCATGCTTCATGCATCCTCACAAAATCATTCCCAAATACCTCGGGTCATCAGCAACCCTCCTATCATATTAAAAGAACCTCTTAATCTAGATCCTGATAGTGTTAATCATAGCCTTCTTGAAAAAGCGACTTTGAACTATATTCAGGGCCGAAATTGGGTACAACCCAAACCTGAAAAAAGAAGTTCCTACTGGTGGGTGATTGATTGAACAACCTGCGTCTTAATCTGAATCTTTTCCCAAAGACCTACTGGCTTCTGTTTTTTGGAATACTCATCAGTATGACGAGTGTGAGTTTCGTCTGGCCTTTCTTAACCATTTATATTTCTGAACAAACACAAACCAACCTCACTGTCACATCCTTAATGTTCACCCTGCAGGCTTTGGCCAGTATCCTTTCAATAAATTATACCAGCACCATAATGGATGTATATGGAAGGAAACCTATGATGGTGGCAGGAATGGCTATGAATGCCATTTTATTGTGGATCATGAGTATTACTACATCCATCCATAGTTGGAGTGTGCTAATGATTTTTTATGGAATCATAAACCCTGTTTTTACAGTTGGTGCAAATGCCATGGTGGCTGATATAATACCTAAGGAATTACGACCAAGAGCCTATGCTATTTTCCGTATTTCGATCAACCTAGGCATTTCGATTGGGCCACTTATGGGAGGATGGCTTATGACTTATAATTCTTCCCAATTTACCTTTATAATATCTGGATGTGTCTTGTTGGTTTTGTCATTGATGCTTGTAATATTTATTGATGAGACATTATCAATAAAATTAAAAAAAATTGACGAAGAAATAAATAAGATTAAAATCTTTTCAGACAAACTTTTTGTTAAGATATTAATTGCTTATACACTTTCATTAATAGGTTTTATTCAAATGTTCTTCCTTCTGCCAATTTATTTAAAACGTCATTTTCAAATCCTTGAAGACCAATCAAGCATTCTTTTCAGTGTTAATGCTTCAATTGTGATTCTTTTGCAGTATTGGATAACAAAGAGATGTGAAAAAATAAACCCATTAATTCTAATGATAGTAGGGGCGTTGATTTACTCTGTCTCGATTTACAGTGTTGCTTTCAATGAAGTTTTTTATATGTTTGTTTTGAGCATGGTTCTGCTTACGTTGGGTGAATTGGTAATCAACCCAACGATTACCACTTTTGTATCAAATATTGCACCAGATCATATGCGGGCACGCTATATGGGTATGCTAGATATGGTTTTCAGAGCGTCTCTAGGAATAGGGCCATTGATCGGAGGATTGGCTAATGATCTCTTTTATCCTCAAATGATTTGGAATGTAAGTGGTTTTGCTGCATTTCTAGGAGCCGTGTGTTTTCTATGGATCCATCTTTCAAAAAAAATAAGATGATAAATTAAAGCAAAACCATCATTTAATCGAATTATTTCATAAATGATATTATTAATCATTCAATTGTTTGATGAATGAAAAGAGGATTCTCCTATTATCCGCAAAATATGAATGATCCCCGAAGAATACCGGGTCTGGTGTTTCCATTCAAAGGTACTCAAGGAAAAATTGTTTTTCTGCGAGAACTTTAATTCAAGGAGCACTAGTATAGAAATCTGGGTGATTACAATGCGAATTGTCCAGTGTAATTTAAATTATTTTATAGACTTAGATTCTTTGGGCAACTAATTTTAAAACAATTTTAAATTGAATATACTGATTTGTAATCACAATTATTTAGTAAAAAATATTGGCTATGTTATAGATAACTGTAGTTCAAGAATGTTAAACTTCTCTGGAACAACAGAAAAACACCCCGAAGTGT
>Ga0066828_10000440_pt1 | contig 16907 bp, 13 predicted proteins | sample ETNtaG_24_FD_65497 | JGI IMG/M metagenome (GOLD analysis project Ga0066828, IMG submission 65497) | Marine microbial and viral communities from oxygen minimum zone, Eastern Pacific Ocean - ETNP201306SV47 | ecosystem: Environmental > Aquatic > Marine > Oceanic | place: Pacific Ocean: Eastern... | reverse complement strand
AATAATAGACAACTATTCTAGCAAACTGCCATATTTTCTACTTTCCACATTTATAAGCTATTGGTTTAGATCTCATAAGACCATGTTTGACTAGAGTAGATCCACAGCATTATTTACGCTCTCCCCCTAGTCTAACCCATTCATTTTGTGTCTCAACTCACTAATCCCTTCATACACAACATAACGAACGCGGTTGACCGAACCTAAAGGCTTATGTTCTTCGATTGAATGCCAGGGGTTAAAACTTAAATTTTCACAGGCACTATTTTTCTCAGCCGTATTAAACTCTTGTTTCGGTATGTCAATCCTTGCTACTGTAACAAACGGAGATATTTGCTGCTTCCATTCCAAGTTTGAATTTTCAACAAACATTTCGTCCCCAACTTTCTTCTGAACCATAAATTCAAGACAAGTCCCGCCATTCAAAAGCGTGTCTTGTAAACTATTTCTAAGGTAATTTCGTGTCGGTTTTTCTGGCAGTGGCGTTGATGTTTTCGCACATTGTTTTACAGAATACTTGACTGCTATCCTGCTCTTATCAGCGCCCAGACGATAAGGAACTGCGGAGTAATATTGCTGTTCCAGAGGGTTAGCAATTTGAGCTGAAAAAAACTTAAGAATGTTCTTAGTACCCTTTAATCCAATGGTCTCTACTAATTCAACTTGTTGTAATTTTGAACCATTATCTTTTACATCAATGACTTTTTTATAATCCTTTGCTGAATTAATAAAAAAGAACGGCACACTAAGAAGAATAAAATCTTGATGATCTTCACCAAGCGGTGGTGAAGTGATTTTATCTCCCTCAACACCAAATAATTTCAATGCAAATCCACGACCATCTTTTTCAATATCATCAGCCTGGCTATCTGGTGAACTATTTGAAAATCGAATTTTAGCTTTATACTCAGTTGGTTTCGAAAAAATACCTTGCTTAAACTCACTGGGCAAATCACTTTTTACCGTGAAACGCGCATCAACACAGCCGTGAGATTTTGTATGCTCATCTCTCTTTACAATACCCGGAAAATAATCTGATACAATTTTTTGCTTTATTACTTCTAATAACTCATGAGCGTATTCATGTTCATTTTCTTGCAACGCTTCACCTAGAAAAGAATCTGCCGTTGGGTACCCATTTTTTATAAAACTTTCGGCAAGCACTGTAGGTGATGAAAGGCTTGATAAAACTAAACAAGCCAGAGGTATCAAATTTAGCTTAATATGACGTTCGTAATTCACTATATTCTCCCTATGGAGCGACCACCGCCTAATAGCCACGTATAGTCTAGTTGCAATATATCCAACTATTGTCGCTCTAATTTAATCTATTTAATATTCCATATCATACGGTGCTGAAAGACCTAGCCTTACAGGCTTTTCAAGTATTCAAGCAGTGCCGATTTCTCTGGCTCAGACAAAGTTGTTCCATACAAATGTCCAGCTCTACTATTTCCTTTAAGTCGAGTATCGAACAGAAAATTGGTTTGAGATGTTTCAGGCATAAACCCAACTTTTTGAGGGTCAAACTGTCCATTGCCTACCACAAATGTTTCTGGTCTGCTCTCTTGGGGCTTCAGTAGGTCAGATAGTGTAGGCACAGACCCATTGTGTAAGAAAGGACCCGTTGCCCAAATCCCATCTAAAGGGCGCGCGCGGTACTGCGCTGTTTGCACAACCGTCATACAAGCTTGATCTGCCCCAGTATAATCTATGTGGTCTTTAACTAGTTCGTCAAAAAGAATAGATTTATCTTCACTGGTCTTCTTTAGTGCTGCGGCAATTTCCTTGTTTGATAGACCTTTAGCTTGCAAAGCATCAATAATGGTTCCGTAATCTGGATTTACGACTTTTTCCTTATGAGAAAAACCAAATGCTGAACGGATTGATTGACCTAGATGGGATACCTTACTGTGGACGCTGCTTTCAACGAGGTCTAATGCCGATTTTTCGACTATACTTTTATCATTGCTTAGATTATTCAGCATAACGGCAGTAACCATGTGCACAAGCACGGCATTACCATGAGTAACTTCGCAAAACGGTTCTCCAGCCACGACACCAATTTTGCGATTTTCAACTGGACCTGTTACGACTTCTCGGGCAGAAAAACCAAGTGCTGCTGCGGGATCTGTTCCAATGGTTTCCAGATCGAAGGTTTTAATGTGTGTTGCGGCCAAATCACCCCGATTGTCACGATCAAATGGCGCATGACAATTAGAGCACTCTTTGTCATAAATCTTGCCACCTTTGGCGACCAGATTCTGATCCAATTCAGGCAGGAGACCTTGCTTTGCAAAATCAGCCCACATTGGTGATTTCAATGTTTCGAGGCGTTTTTCTAGCCCAATAAGATGAGTAACATTTACAGATGAATTGTAGCCTAATGGTATTGTACCTTCAGTAATATCCACTTGACCAAAAACACCCAGCACCTGACCAATGTTTCTTGCTAAAGCGCCAGCTCCAGCATTCGGCACTGCCCCATTATATTGTACAACATCAAAATAAGGCGCATCCCACAGGAAAGGGTAGCTAACTGGTGCATCTGGAGATCTTGCATTGCTAGGCAGATGCAACATTGCGGCTGTAACTTGGTTTAAAATAACATTTAGCGCGTCTACGCGCCCAGGGCCAGGTTCAAGCGATGCATGATTACGATATGACCAGTCCTCAACGTGGCGAAGGGTCTTGCGAAAATTTGCACGGATCGATTCAGAGTCTTTTGTTAGCTTAGATCCTTCAGAGATACGCTTAGCAAATCGGTCAAATTTTTCGTTGTCATTGTATGTATTATGCAAGGCACTGTTCAATGATTTCATGAACGACCAAAAGTCAAAATGTGAAACCCCACCATCAACGAGTGCGGTTTTACCTCCGACTTTGATTTCAGTAACGTGGCAAGATGAGCAATTCATGCCTAAAAATGATTCATTACCCAGGCGACCATTATCCACTGTTAAACCAACTGGGAGATTCTCTGGATTAGACTTTGGATCATTCCAATAAATCATGCCAAGTTCTTTTAAGAAACTCGGATCTAGGAATAATTCTTCTGAATTTGGTTGTTCCAGTGCTTTGGCAAATTCAAAAGGAATAATTGGCGAGCCCTGTGGTGAGAAATAGAAAAATGCCCGATCTGAGTAATCCCAGCCCTGATCAACGGTGATTATATTGGAGTCAGCATAACTTTCGGTATAAGTAGCGCTAGCTATAGTCGCTGCTGTCATGAATGAAAATATTATTTTTAATTTTGTCATAATTCATTTCCAAAGAGCGTTATTTTTTATTCTCCCATTGTTAGCAGTAGCTAAAAATAGATCTCATAAATGATGGTATATCATTGCTTCAGATCAACGCAAGTCGTAATAGTTACCAATATCCTTACTTTTCGCGCGCCTAGGTATTGACATATTGTCAATTCACGAGATGGGAAGGCATTTCGCTTTGCAGAATTAGCAAAATATTCAGATCTACCCGCACCTTGAATCGTAATTAGCACTCTAGAATTTGTGCCAATGTTATAGATTTAGGCTGATTAACGTCATACTTCGCGAGCAAATGAGACGCTGGAATTATTTGACATGATGTACGCGATGACAGCCAATAAGCTTCTAGTTTAGATAGAAAGTACTTAACAGAAGTTTCTGCATTTCTTCTAAACTCAGTACGAAGGTTAAATAAAATTCGGCTACAAAGATAATGATCCCTAAGATCGACTGGAATAGACTTCTGAAAATAGAAGATATTGTCTTTAAGGAAAGTATATTTAGGGGGATTAGTTACTACGGTGTTCACTACAGTACGCCCTCGGTTAGAGAATAACGTATGTAGATTATGTACTTAAACAAAAGAATGGTGCGGACGGAGAGACTCGAACTCTCACACCTTGCGGCACTGGAACCTAAATCCAGCGTGTCTACCAATTTCACCACGTCCGCTTTGTGCGCTTTTTAAACGCTGTTTTGCAATGGGGTGGGCGATGGGGCTCGAACCCACGACCACCGGAATCACAATCCGGGGCTCTACCAACTGAGCTACGCCCACCACTGCAAAAATACTTCTTTTCCCATGAGGACGTTGGCACGCCCTGCAGGATTCGAACCCGCGACCTACGGCTTAGAAGGCCGTTGCTCTATCCAACTGAGCTAAGGGCGCTCGATACACTTGCTGTGCAAGAATCCCTCGGAAAAAGTGGTCGGGGTAGAGAGATTCGAACTCCCGACATCCTGCTCCCAAAGCAGGCGCGCTACCAGACTGCGCTATACCCCGACTTTTCCCCTACAGCCAGCTACTAAGCTGTGCTGTTGAAGTGGTGCGCATATTACCTAGATGGTGATATTTCGTCAAGCAATTTGTTATTTTTTTTTCAATAAAATTAAGCTCTTAACTTGCTAACGGAATTAACCTATTAGGATTGTTAATGAGACCCAAGGTTTGCCCCTAAAGTTGTCTAAAGCTATTAACCTTCACGGCGCCAGCGCGTCCCAGACCGAGAATCTTCTAGCACAATACCCTGGTTTTTGAGCTCATCACGCACGGCATCAGCACGGGTAAAATCCTTATCTGCTTTAGCCTGATTCCGTTGTGCCACCAAACTATCTATTTGCGTATCGGTTAGCCCACCTTCGTCTGCTTGACCACGCAAGAAATCAACCGGGTCTTGCAATAACAACCCCATTACATTCCCCAAGTATTTCAATTGGGCCGCTAAAGGTGCAGCTGATGAAACATCTTCGCGTTTTAAACGGTTTATTTCTCTAGCCAAGTCAAATAATACAGCTAATGCCTCGCGACTATTTAAGTCATCATCCATAGCGTGATTAAAGCGCGATATAAAGTCACTTTTTTCATCCACTTCATCCAAGGCTGGCACATCCAGCAAGGCCGTATAGAATCGTTCCAAGGCACTTTGTGCTTCAATTAAGCTATCTTCAGAATAATCAATTTGACTCCGATAATGGCTCGCTGTAAGCAAATATCGTACGACCTCAGCTGGGTACTTAGCTAACACCTCGCGAATAGTAAAAAAGTTCCCCAAAGACTTGGACATCTTTTCTTTATTTACCCGCACCGCGCCAGCATGTAACCAATAATTGACGAATTTAGTTCCATTGGCCGCTTCTGACTGGGCAATTTCGTTTTCATGATGGGGAAAAGGCAAGTCCGGCCCCCCGCCGTGAATATCAAAATGATCCCCCAGGCAGCACTTGGTCATGGCTGAGCATTCAATATGCCAACCTGGACGCCCATCACCCCATGGAGACGCCCAAGAGACTTCCCCTGCTTTAGCTGCTTTCCAGAGGACAAAGTCCAACGGGTTTTCTTTACTGTCACCTATTTCAATGCGGGCACCGGCTCGCATTTCATCTAGTTTACGGTTGGTCAATGCGCCGTAATTTTCAAACTTATCAACACGATAATAAACATCGCCATTGGCCGCAGCATAAGCAAAACCCTTGTCAATGAGGTTGGCTACCATTGCAATAATATCTTGCATATGTGCGGTGGCGCGGGGCTCTTGATTGGGCGGCAAAACATTGAGCGCCCTCTCGTCTTCGTGCATGGCCTCAATGAATCGCTCAGTTAACTGCGTGGGTGTTTCTCCGTTTTCAGCCGCACGCTTGATAATTTTGTCATCCACATCAGTAATGTTTCGCACATACTCAACTTCATACCCGCGATAACGCAGATAACGAGTGATTACATCAAAGGACACCATGACCCGAGCATGCCCAATATGGCAGTAGTCATATACGGTCATGCCACATACATACATACGTATTTTGCCAGCTTCAATCGGCTCAAATACTTGTTTTCCGTTAGTGAGGGTGTTGTGTAATTGCAACATAGTTGTTATCCGTTTTGCTTACCCCAAGAATCGCGCAGGGTGACTGTGCGGTTAAATACCTTATTTTCCGATGTAGAATCGGGGTCAACACAAAAATAACCTTCGCGTTCAAACTGATACTGCTGCCCTACTTGGCTATTGATTAAACCCGCTTCAGCATAAGCGCGGCTGGTAACACTTAAAGATCCGGGATTGAGGCACTCAGTAAAGTCACGATCTTTGTTACCGTCCGGATTTTCATCATTGAACAAACGATCATAAAGACGCACTTCAACAGGAATATTATGGCTAGCACTAACCCAGTGAATAACACCATTGACCTTATAGCCTTCAGGCTTCTTGCCCAGTGTGCTGTCATCATAAGTGCACAGCAACTCAAGTACTTTTCCGTCGGCATCGGTGATCACTTCATTGCAAGTCACGACATAGCCACCACGCAAGCGGGCCGATTGCTGCGGAGCAAGTCGTTTCCATTTGCGCGGTGCCTGCATAGCAAAATCGGCGCGGTCAATATAAGCCTCTTTCGTCCATATAAGCTGGCGACTACCCATACTTTCATCTTTGGGGTGCGCAGGGACAGTTAAAGTCTGGATCTCATCAGTCGGCCAGTTGGTCAACGTGACTTTGATGGGGTCAAGTACACACATAGCACGCGAGGCATGGACATCCAAGTCATCACGCACGGCCGATTCCAAGCGGCTGACTTCGGTAATACCTTTGCTGCGAGCGACAGGCGTGGCTGCACAGAAATTGCGTAACGCTGCGGGTGTATAACCACGACGGCGCATGCCGGAGATGGTAGGCATGCGTGGGTCATCCCAACCAGTTACAGCATGACTGTCCACCAGTTGTTTAAGCTTACGCTTACTGGTAACAGTATAATTTAATTCCAAACGAGCAAACTCATACTGTTTAGGCGTGCCCGGTGTGCTGACATTGGCGATAAACCAGTCATACAATGGGCGGTGATCTTCAAACTCCAAGGTGCACACTGAATAAGTAATACCCTCTAGGGCGTCAGACAAGCCGTGGGTAAAGTCATACATAGGATATACACACCACTTGTCACCTGTTTGGTGGTGGTTTATATGGCGAATGCGATAAATAATGGGGTCCCGCAAATTCATATTTGGCGATGCCATATCAATTTTTGCGCGCAGTACTTTGGCGCCGTCGGCAAATTCACCGGCAGTCATACGAGCAAATAAATCCAAGTTTTCATCAACACTACGCTGGCGATATGGGCTATCTACTCCTGGCTCGGTCAAGCTACCACGATACTGCCTAGCTTGTTCTGGCGATAAGTCGCAAACATAGGCCAAACCCTTTTTAATTAGTTCGTTAGCATAACCATGCAGTGTGTCAAAATAATTGGAAGCAAACCGCGCTTCGCCATGCCAAGAAAAACCAAGCCACTTAATATCGCGTTTAATGGACTGAATATACTCATCGCTTTCTTTTTCTGGGTTGGTATCGTCGAACCGCAGATTGCATGTGCCAGAGAACTCTTCGGCAAGGCCAAAGTTTAGGCACATGGATGTGGCATGGCCTATATGCAAGTAACCGTTGGGCTCGGGAGGGAAACGGGTAGCCACCTGTCCCGTGTTTATGCCTTGATCAAGGTCTTTCTTAATGATATTTCTGACAAAATTGGAAGCCTGAACAACAGTCTTTTCGGCCACTTTGGCACTCTCCTAAATCACTGTACTGAAATTTGCGTCATCTTTTGCCCAGTTTCCATCGCCGACTGCATAACAAATCTGTGGCAATGTGAATGGGCGCAATCCCAAAACCGGTAATTATAGCCCTTAGCTTACCCTGCTTACCAGCAATCGCTACAACAAATTCATGACCTTTAACGTTGCATGTCATCGTCAGCAGCTTCATAATTGGCCAGCGTAACTAAACATTCCACAAAGGAGTGTCAATGTACCAAATTTTCAGGCTTGAATTATAGGAAAGCAAAATGTCTAAAGTATTAATGAAGACTAATTTTGGTGACATCACCATCGAATTAAATCATGAGAAGGCGCCCATCACGGCGGCCAATTTTGAACAATACGTAAAAGATGGCTTTTATGACGGTGTTATTTTTCACCGTGTTATTGATGGTTTTATGATTCAGGGCGGTGGCTTTGATGCAGATATGAGTCAAAAATCCACCAATGCCAATATTCAGAATGAGGCCGATAATGGTTTGAGCAATGATGTTGGCACCCTAGCTATGGCGCGCACCATGGACCCCCACTCCGCTTCGGCCCAGTTTTTTATCAACGTTGGTAATAACGGGTTTTTAAACCACACAGGTAAAGATCCTCAAGGCTGGGGCTACGCCGTATTTGGTGCCGTTGTGGAAGGCATGGATGTGGTTAATGAGATTAAAGGCGTGGCCACTACCATGCGCGCTGGACATCAGGATGTGCCGGCTGATAATGTGGTTATTGAATCTGCCAGCATGCTTGAGGGCTAAGACTAATTACTATGCGTCACCTATTTATTTCAGACCTACATCTTGACCAAAGTCGTCCGCACCATATTCAGGCGCTAAGAGACTTTTGTGAATGCAAGTTACAGCCAGGTTACCATCTATACATATTAGGCGATCTGTTTGAGGTTTGGTTAGGTGACGACATAGGATTAACCAATTATGCCGACGTCATTGCTTTGTTAAAGGAACAGGTTGACGCCGGCGTAAAAATTTTTGTACAGCATGGTAATCGCGATTTCTTATTGGGCCGAGCATTTCTCGAAGCCACGGGAGTCCAATTGCTAGCCGAAGAGACCGTGATCAATATAAATGACATGCCCATATTACTCATGCATGGCGATAGCTTATGCACCGACGACACTGAATATTTAGCTTTTAAAAAGCAAGTCAGATCATCTAAGTGGCAACAAGAATTCTTGGCCTTGCCCCCCGCACAAAGACTGCGTAAGGCACAAGATTACCGCCAACAAAGCAGTGAGTCCACAGCCAACAAAGATGCCCATATCATGGATGTGAACCCTGCTGCGGTGCAAGAAGTAATGCAAAAGTACAATGTGCACACGCTGATACATGGTCATACACATCGTCCCATGGTGCATCAAAATGACGGCTTCACACGAATTGTATTAGGCGATTGGCAGGGACATTTTGATTATCTGCTTTGGCCAAACAATGATACTTGGCATTTCCTTCGCCAACCGATTTAACAAAATTGATAATCCATTTACCAACCTATTCTTTAAAGCAAAAAAAACGCAACAACCAGCAGGTCATTGCGTTTATATATGGCTATCAGGGCTAGGATTAACCCTTACCTTTCCATGGCACTAGGTACTTTTCAAGTACACGAATACCGACATCAATGGCAAAGCCAATCAAACCGATGAGTACAATACCCATGATGACCACGTCGGTGTTTTGAAACTTGGACGCCGCCACAATCATTTTGCCCAAACCTTTTTCTGCGGCAACCAGTTCGGCAGCAACCACTGTACCCCAACATACCCCCATTGCTACCCGAGCACCGGTAAAGATCTCTGGCAGTGAATTGGGAATAATAACGTGTAATAGAATTTGCAGCTTGCTTGCACCAAGGCTATATGCGGCATGAATCTTAGTGATGCGCACACCCGATACCCCGGAACGAGCAGCTATAGCCATAATCCATAGCGCCGCTAGAAAGAGCAGTACGACCTTTCCTTCTTCACCAATGCCTGCCCAAATGATAACTAGTGGAATCAAAGCCAAAGGCGGTACCGGGCGCATAAACTCGACTATAGGATCAAACCACCCACGGAACCAGTTGGACAACCCCATGGCATATCCCAGAGGAATACCGACTAGGGCACCGATTAGAAAACCAATAACCACACGCCATAGACTCAGACCTAAATGCTGCCCTAAAGTGACATTTTGATAACCCTCTTTGGAGATGGTGATTAACCGTTCCCATACTTGCTCAGGCGCTGGCAGGTAAATGTTTTCCATCTGCACGCCCTTGTGAGGCACCAGATTCAAGGTTCCTTTATCTGTCAGTGCGACTCTGGCAAATCCTACATCAACGGGATTACCCTTACTGATAGTCTGATCGTTGACCTTAATGATTTTGGCACCAGTCTTGCGTTTAGCGGTATCGTTTTTATCCCAAGCCAATAGCTTAGAGCGATAAGCCTGAATTACCAAGGCGTCATTAAGAGCAAAACCATCACCACTTGCTACGGTCGGCTTTTTGCCCTTTTCACCTGCAGCATGCACTTGAATACTTACTGTCGCCTTATCGGTGTCCCCAGCGCCATTATCTGACGTATAGGTGAACTCACCACTGCCCATAAAAGGCCCAGGGACATGTAAAAATTCAGGTAGTAGTTTGGAGCCGGTAAATGAACCCCATAATACAAATATCAGTAATACGGATATGACCGATGCTGATTTATTGGATACGACCGTACTTTCATCACCGAAAGTGACCGTCTTTAACGAGTTGTAGCTATCACCTACGCTGACGCCCTTGCGAACCATATGCCAGATAGCCTGACATGCCAGTATGATCACAATGAGGGCGGCTAGAAAAGGCAGTACCTTCGCTATGGACAAAACAATATTAATAGTTTCATGGGCCAGTTCAGTAAATACACTTTCACTATCCATTAGCTGGCCTCCTCTGTTCTACCCATTATTTCTTCTTCCATTTCCCAAATCATCGCTAAAATTTCTTCTCGTTTTACAGCATAGTCTGGATGTTTTTTTACTTCTCGTAAATCAGCGCCTACTCCTAAATCAGCAAAAGGCAGGAAATATTCTTTATGAACGCGACCTGGACGGGGAGCCATGACTAATAAGCGCTCGCCCAACAAAAGTGCTTCTTCTACAGAGTGAGTAATTAGAATGATAGTTTTACCGGTTTCTTTCCACAGATCTAACACTAAAGATTGCATTTTTTCGCGCGTCAATGCATCCAAAGCCCCTAGGGGTTCATCCATAAGAATGACATCTGGGTCATTTGCCAAACAACGTGCTAAGGCGACGCGTTGTTGCATGCCACCAGATAGTTCGTATACAGCCTTGTCTTTGAACTCTTGTAAACCCACCAAGTCTAATAAGCGGTCGACCTCAGGCGCACTTTCAGACTTTGGTACGCCCTTCATATCGGGTCCAAAAGACACATTCTTGCGGACGCTCATCCACTCAAACAAGGCTCCTTGTTGAAATACCATGCCCCGCTCAGGGCCAGGTCCGTTTATAGCTTTACCCTCTAGGTGTATTTCTCCATCAGTGGGAGCCAGAAAACCAGCAATGATGTTTAGTAATGTGGTTTTACCACAACCTGATGGGCCGAGTACACTTAATAGCTGGCCAGACTTAATGTCTAAGTTAATATTTTTAAGCGCTTGAACTGACCCTCCACCGGGTAGGTCAAAACGCATGGATATATTGTCTATGTGTAAATCAGACACATCTCATTCCTTCAGCATTGGTATTGGTTATGAGGAAAAAAGTAGCCCTGTTATTAATCAATTGACCAATAGGATGCAAATCAGGGGTGCTTCTCAATTGTACGAACTACAATTAATGATTATATAAGACTTCTTAACCTGCCCTGCGTAGAGTCAAGTATAGAAACTATCTCTTGGCTCTAATTAGCAGGTTATGACTAGTGCTTTAATCGGGGCTTGGCAATGTATCCCAAGCCCCGAATACTAGATGGTGTTGTTATGCGTAATTACATATCACCAGCAGCAGCCAGAGGACCGGCTTCTACATTGCCATCGTAGCTGTCGTTAGCTGATGGAATAGACCCTGCATCAACAAACACTTGCGCTACACCCTGCATGAAGTTCTGAGCGCCACCACCTAACCATGTAGGAGACAACTGTTCTTCAACACTAGGGAATACAAACGTTGCCATGGTGCTAGCTGTATCATCTATGCTCATACCTGAGTCTTTAGCGATCATAGAAAGCATGAAATCAGGCTGAGTAGCGTTCCAAGCCGTGTTAGCATCGGCTGTAACAGCCAAGAACTTGGCAACTAGGTCGCCATTTTCTGCTACAAAATCCGCAGGTGCTGTAGTCACATCAAATACTAGGATACCTAGCTCTTGCTTTTCTGCACCGGTCAGCAGAATGTTACCACTTTCCGTCATGCGACGGAGTGCACCACCCCAACCACAGGCCATATCAACGGCACCTTGGGCTAAAGCAACGGCGCCTTCGGCAGGAGCCATATCAACAATTTCTAAGCTGTCTAGCGCTACACCAAAATGTTCCATTTGCTTCAAGAAACCATAATGCGCAGCCGTACCTAGAGGTACAGATACTTTCTTTCCTGCCAGCTCACCGGCTGAATTTTTATCAATTTCATGATCTGCGTGTACAACACAGTTATCATTGTCAGAATAGGACACTGCCACATCGACTATTTGCAGGTCCTGGCCAGCTGAGGCAGCAACAACAAATGGTGGAACACCCTGAGACACTGAAATATGCACATCTCCAGAGGCCATTGCGGCGGACATGGCGGTACCAGTATCAAAAGCGACCCAATTCACTTTCATACCTAATGCTTCGTCATAGGCACCGGATACTTTAGCTGCTTGGAAAGGCATTGGCCACTCCAAAAAGTAAGCTACCGTAAGTTCATCAGCAGCTGTGGCAGTTGAGGCGCCGGCCATCATTGCCGTGGCTACGGCTAAGCTACTTGCGATTGACTTTAACTTCATTTTAGTTCTCCTAGATAATTATGATTTTTATAATTGAAAAAACCAAGAGCACACACTGCAAAACAGTGAGGACTACCCTTTATTAATGGACAGTTGTTGCAATATACACATAGGCACAGAACAAAACAAAGCCAGATTGGCATTCTCAATAGGGCCAATAAAAACGTACTTAAAAATAATCTATATGTATGATTTAGCGCTCTTGATGAAAACGAGAATAGACCTATTTTATAATTCACGCAAGCTACATTGTTAAATGCTTTAAATTGATTTTTATGCGATTTATCAAGCTCATGGTGGCTATGAGGGGTACTTCTATACACGATTTCTGGTGCAGGTTTAGGCACCAAAGGCCAGTGCGTCTGCTATAGCAAGAGTCGCTAAAATCATCAATAAGAAGATTGCAATGCGGCGCTTAGTGGGCTCTTTAAGACGATCGAAAGAGTTAAACCCAATATGATTGGCTAGCAACATGACTGGTAATACAGTGATTGCCAAAATAAACGTTTGGACGTGCAAAAAACCTTGCTGAGCAAACCAAACTAGGCCGTAGGTATCGATAATTAAAAAAAATACAATTAAGGCCGCTCGCATAGCTACCAAACTGATGCTAGAGGATAGGATGTAAACAGCTATGACTGAACCACCAATGCTAGCCAAGCCATTTGCCAAACCAGAAAGTAGCCCCACCCCTAACAACCAAGATTTATGGTCAGCGGACTTTAGCCGCCAACGGTAGAGTAAAGCGACAGCTGCCACTAATATGGCGGTGCCAGCAATGCCACGGACAAGCTCCGGTTGCCATATGGCGATAGCCATGATACCTATTGGGGTGCCAATAAAAGAACCCAAAGACAAATACCATAACCATCGCCATGGCACTTGCGACCAGACTTTGGTTATCAGGTGCAGACTAGCACTGCACTCTAAGACAAACATGAGTGGCACAATAGCTATAGGAGGAAGGATTGGGGACAGTGCAAAGAAACACAAGGCAGAAAAGCCAAAGCCGCTCAGGCCACGTATAAAACCCGCAGCCATTACGACAAAGAATAAATAAAGCCAATGCCAAGTTGAAGTAAAGATCTCAGCATAGGTTTGTACTAAGCTTGCGATCACACTTTTTGTTGCCCATGGAATAGGCGCACAACATGGCGCGCTTCAGCAAAAAATAACCAACGTTCGATCAGCAAACCAGCCATCATTACCAACCACGCCCCCAACAAGGTCATACTCGTTGGTATCCAGTACAGGACACTCAGGGGGATGACAAAGGTTGCTATAAACATGACCCAACGTAAGCGCACTAATTTAACTTGTTCTACGTCAAACATGAATTCCTTATTGAGAAAACTCGGTGCAGAATGGCCAGCGTCAAGCAAACTAACACGATGTTGGGTAAATCCAGTGGCACTTTGAATACTGCTAGTAGCTGGTAGCCTGAACCAGACAAAATAACCAAGCTTGACGGACGCCGTCACGGCAACAATTAAAGCCAGGGAGTGATTGAAGTTTGCTATGTCTAAACCGTTCCAGGTAAGCATTATGGCCCAAGCCAAACCGCCACTCATGATAGCGAATAGCAGATATAAGGTTGGCACTAGGGGGGTGTGCCACTGAGGAATGGTCTTTAAACTGGCATAAATCATAGAAGTAACAAAAACGATGACTAAGCAAAGTAATAAACACAAACCCGACCACAAGCCTATATAGGGCCAGCCAAAGTATAAGCCTGCAGCATACATTGCTGCTACCGGATAAAGCACAATAGCGAATACCGCTTCACGCGATAACCAGGATGTTCTAAAACCGCTAAATGAGCGCCAAGCGTTCTTACGATTGGCCAAATGCCAAGTCGACGCTGACAGGCCAACACTGATTAACACCATAGCCGTAATACCTATGGTAATCTTCGCCATGATAGACAAAGGCCAAAGTGCGAACAACTCATTAGCACTCAACCAGCCTAACAATCCATAACCAGCGCCAGAGGTAATGGTGAAAATCAATACAGAAAATGCGGGATGCATACTAATAGCCTCTTCTAATTACGTCTAGCGTTTGATTATGCGGTTAACAATATGTTTCACCTTGCCTAGCACGCTACCACCTTGCTCTTGCTGTATAGGGTTGCGTGGTGGTAAATAGGTGTTCACTGGGTTGTAACCAAGCTCTGGCATTAATTGCTTGCCTCCGCGCTGACGATTGAGTTTAGACACATCTGAATCTGGATCATCGTAGTCACCGAAGACGCGGGATTGAGTTGGGCAGGTTATTACGCAGGCAGGTTGGCGTTCGTTTTCTGGTAGCTGCTGGTCATAAATACGATCTATACAAAGAGTGCACTTTTTCATGGTGCCCGAGCCTGGGTCTAGCTCTCGGGCACCATATGGGCAGGCCCAAGAACAGAGATTGCAACCCATACAACGATCTTGATCAATGAGTACAATACCGTCTTCGCTACGCTTGTAGGAAGCGCCGGTTGGGCACACGGTCACACATGCTGCGTCTTCACAATGCATACAGGACAATGGCATATTGACTGTCTTACTATGCGGACTGGCATCGATCTCAAAGGTACGAATTCGATTAAGCCAAGCACCGTCAGGATCCTTACCATAAGGATTTTCGTCCGTTAAAGGGCCAATGGCACCCGAGGTATTCCATTGTTTGCAAGCTGTCGCACAAGCATGGCAACCTACACAAGTATCTAGATCAATCGCTAAACCTAATTTCACTATTCTGGCCTCACTTGGATTGCTTGCTGTTGCCAAGGACTTGGGCCCAGGAACGCTTGAGATTAACGTTTTTATGGCTAGCATAACCTTGCTTCATGGGTGAAGGAGAAAAGCTAGGCAAGGGTTTTACGCTATCAAATTGAGGCCAGCTCCCAGTTTCTCCTGCCGCAGCTGGGCGAATCTTCACCTTAAGGTCATACCAAGCTGCTTGACCCGTAATTGGATCAGAATTGGTCATGCGTTGCTGACTGCCGCTAGGTGGCAATAATTCATTGATCAAATGATTCATCAAGAAGCCTTGTTTGGCTTCATTGGCATCCTCACTTAAGCCCCATGCACCACCTTGCTTAGCGATGGCGTTCCATGTCCAAACGGTATCTGGATTAACGCCTTCCATATGTTTAACTTGTACTCGAATTTTGCCTGTGCGTGATTCGACCCAAGCCCAGTCAAAGTCTTTAATGCCCAAATCCAGTGCTTTTTGACGGTGCATATAAAGATAGTTCTGGGACATGATTTGGCGCAACCACGCATTTTGCGAATCCCATGAATGATACATGAACATAGGCCGTTGATTAACAGCAAAAAACGGATAATCTTGCGTATCTTCAGGTTGTTGCTCTAAAGGACGGTAGTAGAACGGCAAGGGGTCAAAGTAGGTAGCTAGACGTTCCTTGTGGTGTTGTTCCGTTGGTTGTGGTCCATCATATAGTCCTTGCCCAGCCAAACGGAATTTTTGTAAAGTCTCCGAGTACAACTCAATAACAATCTGTTCTGTGCTACCTACCCAGGCGGCTTCCTTAGCCAAATTCAGATAATCCAAGTTGGCATGACGCATGTAACGCTGGTTGGGTGCTAGTTCGTGTTTATAAAAGCACTCATTTTCCTCATAAGCTTGCCATTGCTTAGGATTGGGGGCACCGCGCAGATGTTGGTCGCCATTTTCTCCTCGCCAACCAGCAAGAAAGCCAATACCAGGCGCTCTTTCGAAATTAACGATAAAGTCCTTATACCCCTTATACTTGGGCTCCCCTTCTGCGGTGGTGAAGGCTGGCAACTGCAGTCGAGAAGCCAACTCTACCATCACCTCCTGCCAACTACGGACGTCTCGGTCAGGCGCAATGACAGGTGAACGAATGGCATCGCAGGCCGCATCCGGCTCGGAAATAGGTCGGTCCAACATGGAAATGGTGTCGTAACGCTCCAAATAGGTCGTATCGGGCAACACCAAATCAGAAAAGGCCACTGTTTCTGAGTTAAACGCATCACAGGTAACGATAAAGGGAATCTTATAATTGCCCTGCTCGTCCTTGGCCCGCAGCATGTCCATGGTTTGGGCCGTATTCATGCTGGAGTTCCACGCCATGTTAGCCATGAATAGCATTAACGTATCAATTGGGTATGGGTCACCCGCTACGGCATTGCTGATCACCATATGCATTAGGCCATGGGCAGCTATGGGCGCATCCCAAGAATAGGCCTTGTCGATACGACGAGGTTGGCCTTGATCATCAATCAACAGGTCTTCAGGACAATTTGGAAAGCCTAATGGCGCCGACTCAAGAGGTGTATTGGGGGTGTTCCCCTTAGCGGGCTTTATTGGTGGCACTA
>Ga0066828_10000422_pt1 | contig 17259 bp, 18 predicted proteins | sample ETNtaG_24_FD_65497 | JGI IMG/M metagenome (GOLD analysis project Ga0066828, IMG submission 65497) | Marine microbial and viral communities from oxygen minimum zone, Eastern Pacific Ocean - ETNP201306SV47 | ecosystem: Environmental > Aquatic > Marine > Oceanic | place: Pacific Ocean: Eastern... | reverse complement strand
GACCTGGGATCGATACCGGTGGCGCCAATTCGGCGGGAATTAGGCATGCACACCGATGATGTACCGATCCGTATATGCGGACCACTCCCCCGGGCCCCTTAGGGCCAGTGGGCCGGCTACCCGCTCTGGGCAGACCATACTCAACAAATCATGGCTTGTCCCGTGCCAAGTTGGGGAAGGGCGCTTGGGACGCAACAGACCTGAAGCCCATTGTCGATAGGGCTCTAGGCGTTCGAGTAATGGCGCACCTGGGCTGGGACGCGGCAAAGGCCCCCGAAGGGGCCCCTACCCGGAGGGAGGGCATAAGCGACCTTTCAGTGCTTTGGCCTAAGCCCCCCGAAGGGTTCTAGGTGCAGTCATCCCGAAGGACTTCCACGTTTTGGCCTTCTCTCCGAGTGAACCTCTCCCTAAGGATCGGCTCACTGTCCGCCTTTCTAGTCCCTTTCTTTCCTCTCCGCAAGTGGTTATGGAGAACTTCAACCTCGCTTCGGGCTCCCCGCTCTACAAGGGGATCGGTGTCTCGCCTTGGAGATCAACGACGAGTAGCCTCCGTCAGCGTATGCAGGTTCTTTGCGGACAACGGTCCGACTAGGAGTTGGAAGAATGACTCAACCCCGTATCGAGGGCTCGTTCGTAGCTCTGATCACTTCGATGAACCGCGATGGAAGCATCGACTTTGAAGGCATGCGAGCGCTGTTGGACTTCCAACGAGAGAACGGTACGAGCGCCGTCCTCATGATGGGCTCGACTGGGGAAGTGTCGATGTTGAGCCCTGAAGAACGCAGACTGATCGTCTCTGAGACACTCAAGTCCAAGAGTGGCGACATGGAGTTCTGGTATGGCTGTACGGGCACCAACACTGAAACCACAATCGACTATGTCACGCACGCTGCGGGGGAAGGGGCAGATGGGGCGATCATTGCCGCACCCGCCTACATCAACGCATCGACTTCCGACATCGTCGAGTATGTCCTCGAAGTCGCTGATGCCAGCAGCATCCCGCTCGGGTTCTACAACAACCCGCCGCGTGTGGGAACCGACCTCGCCGTTAAGGACATCCTTCGGTTGGCAGACCACCAGAACATGACCGTGCTCAAGGAGTCAACTTCACGGGTCGCACAGATTGCCCAACTCTGCGCGGCCCAACCGGATCTGTCGTTGATGTGTTGCTGTTCACCCAACCTCGGTCTTGTCGTACCGTTGATGGCGCTCGGTGGCCACGGCACTGCCAACCTGAGCGGGAACATTCTGCCACGGGAGATGGCCACGATCTCCACTCCCTGGCGCCACGATGGCGATGCTTTAGCTTGCCGCGGAGCGTGGCTCGAAAATTTGGCCATGCTGCATCACCTCTATTCGGAGGTCAACCCGGTTGCCCTCAAGCCGCTCATGGCCGCTTTCGGCTTGCCAGCGGGCCCGTTGCGTCGCCCGTTACGCAGTCATGACGGCCCATCGCTCGAAGCCGGCCTAGCGATCGCAACTCGATTGGGTCTGGACGCGACGTACGGGTACCAGTTGACGCCGAGACTGATCGCCGCTGGCTAGATCCAGCATCTTGGCGTGGCTCGCATCAGCTCGTACCGTGCAAGTGCGCGGCCGCTCAGCGGACAAGTCAGTTCAGCCCAGGAAGCCTTATACCAACGCTACGGTCGCACATTAATGGTGACATGTCGGAAGTCCGCCGAACGCGGGCAGTCGCATACAATCCATCAGATGATGTCGATCAACTCGCCTTCAGCTGGGGGTGGACAGACGGCAGTAGCGTCGGGCCATCAACTTGCGATCGCGACGGGACTCGAGACATTGTGGGCCGGAAGGACGGCTGTCGATTCCGCTATTGCTGCCGATGCCGTGATGGGCAGTAAGCAGATTACGCTTGGTGCTCTCGGCGCTCGGCAGTGCATCGCGGGCACCGCTGGGTCGGACGGGTCCTCGTCTATTCGCCGTTGTGGAAGGTGCAGCACATAATGCATCACGTGGATCATCAATCTCTGCGAGAGGTCGTTGTCGGTCAGATACGGTCGATGATCATCGAGGGTGAGCTTGCGCAAGGGACCCGATTGGTCGAGGGGCAACTCGCTGAAGCTCTCGGAGTGAGCCGAAATCCGGTCCGGGAGGCGATTCGTTCTCTCGAGGCGACTGGCCTCGTCGATGTCGTTCCTCGCAAAGGTGCCTACGTGTGTGTCATCGATCATGATGAATTCCACCAGATCCAAGATCTAATACTCTTGATTGAGGGGTACGCCGCGGAGATCGCGGCCGAGGTCCGTACCGATGAAGACTTGGAGCGGCTGAGTGAGTGCATAACAAATGGCCGATCTGAGTCAACCGCTGGGAACTACGTGTCCGCTTCCCGATGGCACCAAGACTTTCATGTCGCGCTGGAGAACGCAGCCGGAAACCCGTTCCTCTCGAAGATCCTCAGTCCGCTTCGGCACCGAACCGATTTGGTGTTCTCGATCGTTGTCGACAGGCGTGGAAAATTCACCTGGGAAGAACATGAAGCGATCTACGAAGCGGTGAAAGCTCAGGATGCTGAGGGTTCAAAGAAGCTTGTATGCGAACACATCACGAACGCGCTCAATGCGTTTGGTACCAGCGGCAGCTGACTGACCGGGTTTCAGCTCTACACACGCGAGGTGAACATGACAACCGGCCTGGCCGCGGGCGGCCACGTGGTGGGAACAACAAGTATTCCTGCTATGTGCGGGTGCTGGTATTCGGCTGCCGGGGGTCCTTGAGAGCGCGGTGCATTGAAAAGGCGACGAGCGCAGGTATGCCTAGTGCCGCAAACATCAATGTCTCGAGCTCGAAATACTTCAAGAGCAGGCTGACACAGCCTGCGAGTAGCCCAGCCAAGCCCAAAAGAGAGGCGCGGAAGATGCCGATACCCCAACCGGAGCGCTCGGGTAGAGCGGCGACGAGCATAGCGTTGGAAACGGGGAGCACCGAGACTGCCACGCCAACAAACGGGACGAGTAAGTAGACGCCGATTCTTGCCGGAAGCAGGATGAGCAGGACACCCGTGACTGAAGTCATCCACATCATGAGGCGGGTTGCCCATGGACCGCCGCGACGGTCGTAAAGCGAGCCGGCAATTAGTTTTACCGGAGCAGAAAGCAGCCTGCCGGCTGCGAGAAGGATTGCGATACGCCTGATATCGATACCGCCGGCTACGAAGTAGACCGGAGCAAAACCGATCACCACGTAGTGCATTGAGACCCCTCCAAAGCTGGCGAATCCTGCCAGTCGGTAGCTCCTCGTTCTTCCGTATTCAACCAATTGGGCTATCAGGGGGGGCGCGGCAGATTCGGCCTCGGGCTCGGGCTCGGGCCATCGGGGAGCCCACACAAACGCTGCGAGACCAGGAATGGCAGTAACCATGAAGACCCATCGCCAGTGGTCCTGCCCGGCATGGGCACTCATTGCTGCGGCAGCGAGTCCGACAGAGTACGCGAGCCCGTATATGGCAATGGCCCTGCCAGGAGCATCGGGTGAGATTCTGGCGACTGCAGCCAACGCAGGCGGGAAGAACAGGCCGAAGGCCACACCCAGGCAGGCTTGGCCCAGGACTAGTGGACCGAAGGACTGAGCTGTCCCCGAGATGAGCATGCCGATGAAAAGGAACACTGCTGCGAGCCGGATGATCGCCCGCTCATTGAGCAACCGTGTTGATGCGCCGCTGATGATATTGAATGACGCGATCCCGGTTGCCACGACTGCCAAGAGAGCGGCCTGATGGCTCTCACCCAAATGTAAGTCGTCACGAAGCAACGGGAACAGCGGGGAGATCATTGTCTCGGCCCCACCGAGGATGAAATACAGGGTCCAGAGGTAACTGAAATTCAGTCGTCGGGAGGACATGGTCATCAGTTATTGAGTCTTGGTCGGTACGGATTGCCAAGGAGTCGCTGCTGGTCGAATTCTGCAGCACCCCAGGAGCGATGCCTAGTTCCGAGCGAGGTGGGTGGCCTGCAACAGTGCGGGTTGTTCGTTGCTGGACTCTGTACCCGCCCGAGTTCGACCGGGTACCTGTGATGCAGATACGACTCGTCGAACACGTGCTGCACTCCTTCCCGGTCACAAAGTTGGTGTACTGTATACCGACTTCAGGAACGTGGACTGTACCCTGTATCCCCCATGGATCTAGGACTGCAAGACAAGCGTGCAATCGTTTTCGGCTCAACCTCCGGGCTAGGCCGTTGTATCGCCGAGACGCTCGCCGCGGAGGGAGCGCTCGTTGCAATCACGGGACGACGCGAACACGTAGCGGCTGAGGTCGCCTCATCGCTCTGCGGGGCAGTGGCCATTACAGGTGACATCATCCAACCCGGTGAGGCCAGCCGTGTCGTCGAGGAAGCGGCATTGTCACTGGGGGGACTCGATATCTGCGTTGTTAACACCGGAGGCGGGCGTCCAGGCGGAATGCTTGACGTCACGGCTGAAGATGAGGCGACAGCTTATGAATCGATGCTGCGGCCCGCACTCGCCATCGGGCGAGCAGCGGTCCCCCACCTGCGTGACGGTGGCAATGGCCGACTCATCTACATCACCGCACGATCGATCATCGAAACCTCTCCGGAACTGGCACTCTCTAGTGTCTATCGAAGCGGTGTCGCAGCAGCAGCTCGTTCGCTTGCGGTGGAACTGGCACCTGATGTCTTGGTCAACGTCGTCGTACCCGGTCAGTTCGACACCCCAGCACTCGGACGGTTCCAAGCAGCACAAGCGGCGAATGAGGGAACCACCATTGAGGGTCTTCGAGCCGATCACTTGGAGACGATACCCATCGGTCGTTTCGGTCGGGCCCAGGAACTCGCAGATCTGGTTGCCTTCCTGTCGAGCGAGAATGCGAGTTTCATCACCGGCTCAATCATCAGAATCGACGGAGGAGCGGTGCGAGGTTTCTGAACTTGCTCAGCGGCCGGAGTAGCCGTCGAGCTTGGAACGAACTGATCCCCACAGTTAGTCGAGAAACACAACCAGCCTGTCGATCTCGTCGCTCAAATCTTGTGGCACGCGAGTGCCCAGATCCGTGTGTGAGGTTACCCAGAGTGCATGGACGGGGAGGGTGCCTCCCGGCCACCCAACCGGCTCAGATGAGCGCGGCGGCTCATCCTCGGTCACATTCGTTCAGCCAGGAGCTGCTCCAGGCGGCGGCGGCCCTGCTCAACCGCTACGGCTCCAAGAAAGGCCGAAACTGCGATCATCGTGAACCCGACCCGGTAGGAGACGTGCTCCACGATCTGGCCAAAAACAAGCGGACCGATCACTCCACCGACATTGAGACCCCCTGAGATCATGCTGGTTGCGGCACCCGGTGAGTCCCGGTAGACCCGCACTACGGCATGGACGATAAGACCACTCCAAGCCCAACCGGCTCCCAACGCGAACGTAGCGCCTATCGGAAGCAGAGTCTTCGATCCGGTGGAGGCAGCCAGGTAGCCAAGTGTGCTGATGGCCAAAAGTGCTGTGACAATGTGGAGGTGGCCGGCTTCGCGTTGGTCCGCCACATATCCCATGAGGATCCGCATGGCTACGACGCTGCCGCTGGCACCGGCGAGAAGATAACCAGCGGTAGCAGGGTCGATTCCGGCATCGGTGGCAGCTGAGACGAAGAAAGCGGCCATGGTGGTAGTGGCGGCTGAACCCAACGCCGCGGCGATCCCGAGCATGGTGAGTGGTCCGTACTCGATCTCGCTAAGGCCTCGAGACTTCCCCGCGGTACGGACCGCGATCGTAGTGGCAGCTTGGTAGGGAGGAGCTACCAGGAATCCCACAACCGGCACTACCACAGCCACAGCGAAGGCCCAGCGCCACCCAGCAGGGATGCCAATGAGCGGAACTGACAGACCGGCGAGGACGATCGCTAGCGGTACGCCTCCGGCTTGGATGCCAAATGCCAAACCATGGTGACGAAGTGGCACACCCCTCGCGACCATCGTCTTGGTACCGGGTCCTGCGATTGCGAGTCCTATGGCTCCAACACCCAAAAACAGCAACAAGAACCAGTAGGAATAGGCAACCGTCGCGACTAGAAGCACGGCAGCACCGCTGAGCAGATTGGCTATTCGCAGAGATCTCTGGGGCCCGAGCCGATCGCTGAGGGTCCCGGCGTATGGCGAGATGACCGCGGCCAACAGGAAGAAGAACGCGACGGCACCTCCGAGGCTGCCCTCACTGAACCTGAGTTCGTCTCCCATCTCCAGCGCCAGGGCACCAACTAGGAATGCGGGGATGACCGCCGCAGTCTGCGATGACACAGCCGACATCAGTGCGGCAAGTGGCCGCGTTCCTTGCTCGAGATTCTTACCGTGGCCTCCATCGGTCACCCGAGGGACTTCAGACACCGAAGTTGTCCTTCAGCAGGGATCCTATTTCGGCAATGCTCTCGAAGTTGGTCGGGTCGTGCACATTGAAGATCAGTCCGTCGAGACCGGCGTCGAACAGCTCCTGCACTTGTTCGAGCACCGAATCGTGCTCACCTTCGACCACGTAGGAGTCGTACTTCTCCCATCCCATGTTCCGAGCGACCCGGAGTTCAGCGCCCAAGTTTCTGGCATCTTCCGCTGTGTCGGCCAGCACGATCGCACCGAGTCGAGTCTTCGTTATCTCCGCTGGGTCGCGGCCGATGTCGTCGCAATACTCATCGAGCACGTTGAGCTTGTGCCGTACGGTTTGTGCATCGCCAAAGATGTTGCATGCATCGGCGTACTTTGCCACCAGCTTCAGAGTTCGCTGTTCGCCACCGCCGCCGATGAGGATGGGGGGTCCGTCCGGGCTTACCGGCGGCGGTCGATTCAGCGCCGCGGCAACGTGGTGGTGCGTGCCGGAGAATGTAGTCTCATCTTGGGTGAACATCGCTCGACAGATCTGGACGGTCTCCTCAAGGCGATCCATGCGCTCTCCCACCCCGGGAAAGCTGAATCCACAGGCATCGTGTTCGGCCTCGAACCAGGCGGCTCCGAGACCCAACACAGCCCGACCACGCGAAACGATGTCGAGTGTGGTGACTGCCTTGGCCAGCAGGGCAGGATTACGGTAAGTCACGCCAGTGACAAGGGCCCCGATCTTGGCCGAGCTGGTTCTGGCAGCTATACCGGCCAAGAGCGTGTATGCCTCGAGCATTGGCTCGCTCTGAGAGCCGATCGACGGGATTTGGTGGAAGTGGTCCATCACCCACAGTGAGTCGAACCCGCTGCTTTCTGCCGTCGTGGCGGCCTCGCAGATGACGTCGAAGAGTCGATCGTCGGAAACCCCAGGGAAGGTGAAGCTCGGGAGCTGAAACCCGAATCGGGTCAGCGTCATCGCGGAGTGTTCCGTCCGCTATTGGCTTTCGCCATCACGAGCCCCAGGCACGTGGGCGAACACAGCATCCGCCAACTTCCCAGTGACGATCAATGTGATGGTGACAACTGACTGAGTTCTCGTCGAATACCGATGACCATGCTGCGAACGCAGACGGCGGCGCGCCACTTCAATCGTGGGTGGACGAGTTCTCTGGATCCGTCGCCACTCTCGACTTCAAAGGTGCTGCGACAGCGCTGTCGCCAGAAGTCACCAGCACGCGGCCAAGGGGAGTTTCACGGGTCAACACGAGAGGTGGAGCACCGCGGTTGGCCAGAGCAGCGGCTCGATGCATGTAGTGCGCTCGTTCCGGTACACAAGCGTCCACCGGGCATGCTCGCTTGCAGCGAGGTTCGTCGAAATAACCGGCGCAGTCGATGCACACCGATGAGTCGATCACGTACTGACTCGGTCCTCGCCCTATGGCGCGCACCGGGCAATCCATTTCACACGCGGAGCAGTTGATGCACTGGGCAGTGATCATGTACGCCATCAGGTCACCTTGTGGGCGAAAACCCCGTTCATTCCCGTCGCTTGGACGCGGTCGGCAATCACCCCGTGATCAGTGGTGTAGAGCCCCTCTTCAATCATCGCATCGAACAGGAACGATCCCGAGTATGTGTACTTCTTACCCATCCCTTCTTCTGTCTCCATACCCTCGGTCGTGTACTTGACCCCGTATCCAGTAGCGAGATCGACGGGTATCTCAATTAGCTCTAGGCCGGCGAGAGCCCGCACGGCATTGTGGCCTGCCAGGGCGCCGGTGACTATTGCTTCGGTGTGACCGACCAGAAGACCCGACTTCTCTCCACAGCAGAACAGGTTGTCGGGTCCATCTATTACCTTCATGGTGTCTTCACGCCGGACCATTGCGGCATAGCGGATCGAATTTCCGACCGTTCCCGCGTAGGGGTCCTCGTATCTGACTGTTTCGAACCCCGGTATCTGGCGAATCTCGTGCAATGGCATATACGGCGTGACGGCTTTTGCCTGACCGGTGTCGAGCACGACAAGGTTCTCGGCGTAGGCAGGCAGCGCATACTGCTGGCACGCCTTGGTGGTGAGCTTCTGGTGGTTGATCAGCGACTGGGGCATGGGCACGATGATCACCCCATTGGCATCGAGTTCCGCCACGAGCTTCGGATCCATCGTCTCCTTGTTGAGCTTGACGGAGCCACTCACCGCGCCGAGGCTCCCGTCGGGTCGGCGACCCTCTCGCTCGGTCAAACCTGCTAGCCCGGAGAGACTGACCCGGGGTCCGAATGTAGGACAGCGCACAACGCACATCACGCAGCCGTTGCCGTTGTCGGTACACCAACTCTGTCCGCCTACGGAACCCGTGGCGTCGATGAAGCAATCGCCCTCAATGATGGCCCCACTGTCAAGCTCCACCGAGTCGATCGATCCGTCGGATTGGTGGAGTCCATTGACCCGACTCGTGAACCAGATCTCGATGTCGTGCGCCAGCAGGGCATCGCGAACGCCGTTGGCGATGGTGTTCACGTTGTACAACCACGAGTGCTTGTGGCCTGGGAAATCCAGATTGTGGTGCAACGAGTGATCGTCGCAGACCTCGAACAGATCACCGGCACCGAGTGCGATCATCTCTTCAGCCGCTGTGTAGCGCCCGTTGTTGCGCATGATGCCGCCGACAATGCCGGCCCCTAGCAATTCGTCACTGCGCTCGAGTACAACCACCTCGTCAGCGCCAGCATTACGGGCAGTGATCGCGGCCGAACAGCCAGACCATCCTCCACCTACGATTACGACTCTCTTGGTCATGTTTGGTTACCTCGGATCAAATCGGTGGTTAATTTATATGCTGCTTCCATCGCCCTCAAGTTGGACTCGACACTTCGCTCGGGTATTCGGGTTGGCAGGGCGATCTTCAAAGAACTCAGTGCTACGGCATCGGACAGGGCGGCCACGCAACCCAGTGACGTGACTCCAGTAGCAATCGGTGTGCCAGCGTGCTCTCTAGCCAGTTGTGTGATCGGTACGATCAGCGGCCCCCCCGGGCCTGGCTCGACGGTGCCTTCATCAGCCACACATGCCGCACCCGGGCCGGCGTGGGTGAGGTGGGCGGCGGCGGCCTCACGGCTCAACACGATGAGAATGTCGGAGTTGTCAGCGGCCGGATAGCTGATCGGTCGCGATCCCATGACCACGTCAACTCGACTGGGCCCGCCACGGGTGGCTGAGCCATAGTCTCCGAATTGGGTCGCCCACAGACCCTCACCGAGTGCGGCCGCCTCGCTGAGGACGGTACCGGCCAACTTCACACCCTGGCCTCCGATCCCCGCTATGCGAACCTCGATTCGGGCGGGCGTCGATGAACGGGGCTGTGCTGGTGGCACAGGTCGAATCGATGATGGGGGCGACGGTGCCATACCTTCTGACCAGGCACGGTAAGTAGCGAAGTACTCGGGCCAGTCGGATCGACGACTCATGACCTCCGTTCGAAGCGTTGGATCACCAGTCACCCCTATCACCGAGAAACCGGGCGTCTCGACCGCCTCGACGATCAGGTTCGCGAACTCCGATGGGTTGAGCAACGAGCCGCGTCCGACCAGGCTTGCCTGTAAAGCGATGGCCCATTCGAGCGGGGTCTCGGCCTGTTCCATTTCAACCTGATAACCAGTGGAGGTCCACCCCGTGCGGTCGACCGGGATGTCGCCCGTTTCGAGCAAATCGGAATACAGCATCAGCACCGTCATGCCGATGTTGCGACGCGCCGTGTGGATGAGGTGGTTGGTCCCCAACGTCGCGCTGTCGGCTGCGGTGACCAGGAGCAAAGGGGTATCGGGGAGGGCGGCCCGCAAGCCGACGGCCATGGAAATAACTCGGCCCGGTGGTCCGAGTACCACCGGGAAGTGGGTGTGACGATGCTCGTCGCCGGGTAGATAGGGGATGCTCGACAGGATGATCGGGTCTGGTCCCCGTCGGGAAACGATCTCGAAGACGTCCTGAAGCGACTCCCAGGTCGTCATTTCGGGTGTCTCGACGGTCATCATGCCAATGCTTTCTCAGCTATCACATCGAGTATCTGTTCGGGGCTGATCTGCAGGCCGTCGGCGCGATTGATGCCTTCTACCTTGGCTCGTCCTCCCACAACCCGTTGGACCTCCAGCCTGATCTGGCCGAGATTGAGTTCAGGTACTACGAAGCGATCGATGCGGTCCGCTAGTTGGTCGATAATCGCATCCCCGAAGGGCCAGATGGTCTTGAGCTTGAGCAGTCCGACGCGATGACCTCGCTCCCGCGCAAGCTCGACGGCGTGCTCAGCGGAGCGAGCCGTACAGCCGTAAGCCACCACGGCGGTGTCGGCATCATCTAGCAGGATCTCATCCCAGTCGAGGATCTCATCGAGGTGGTCGTCGAGTTTGCGCTGCATGTAGGCCCACCACCGGGCCACGACCTCGGAATCCTCTGTCGGTGCGCCACTCTCGTCGTGAAGCAGGCCGGTGATGTGGAATCGATAGCCGCTACCAAACTCGGCCAGTGGAGGGATGTCGCTGCTCGAGTAATCGAATGGGCGGTATTGCTCGGGGGCGACAGTCGGCCGGGCCCGGCTCACAACCTCAAGGTCGGCGGGATCGGGGATATCCACCTTTTCGAGCAGTCCGGCAACGACAGCGTCAGAAAGTAAGATCACAGGAGTTCGGAATCGTTCGGCCAGGTTGAAAGCCTTAACCGTCAGGTCGAATGCCTCCTGGGCACTGCTTGGGTACAACGTGATGATGCGATGATCGCCGTGGGTTCCCCATCGTGCCTGCATCACGTCGCCTTGGGCAACTTTGGTCGGCAACCCGGTCGACGGGCCCACTCGCTGGACGTTGACGATCACGCAGGGAACCTCACCGACCACCGCGAAGCCGAGGTTCTCCTGCATCAGCGAGAAACCCGGACCCGACGTGGCGGTCGCCGACTTGAGACCGCCGAGCGATGCACCGATTACCGCGGCCATCGAGGCGATTTCATCCTCCATCTGGATGTACACACCCCCGACCTCGGGTAGGCGACCGCTCAGCGACTCTGCAATCTCCGTCGAAGGAGTGATCGGATAGCCGGCGTAGAAACGGCAGCCCGCGGCGATCGCTCCCTCGGCAATGGCCTGGTTACTGTGCATGAACGAGGGAGTCGACATCCACGACCTCCGATCCTGGAGCGATGATTTCAATGGCGAAGTCCGGGCAGTGCCACTCGCACAGTTTGCAGCCGGTGCACTGGTCGAGCCCGGGAGTCAGCGGATAGTCCTCGGCATCGGGGGCGAGCACGTCATTGGGGCACCACGCTACGCATAGCCCGCACGCCTTGCAGAAGTCCCGGTAGACATTGATCTCGAAAATCCCACGAGTGATCTCGTCTGTCATCATTCCCCTATGCCTGTCGCTTAGCCCAATCCCGATAACGGTGACTCAGATCGTCAGAGCCGGTGCGATCCCAGATCACACCCCGCCCTGCAAGGTCTTCCATCTGGGCATCCCCGGAGTCGACGATGTCGGCGCCGATCTTGGTTCCCGATGACGTAACCCGAAGAGGTAAGCGTTTGCGTCGCTCCAGGGCCGGGTTTGTAGGTCGGGTCTCACTGTCCATCGCTGCAATCATGTCCACTGCATCCGGCGAGCCGTTCATTCGGCCGTAGAGGATGTGGCAATTGCTGATCACCTCGATTAACGCGAAGCAGTCCACCTCGATAGCCCGTTCGACCAGTTTCACTAGGGAGGCAGTGTGATTGACCGTCGCCCTGGCAAAAAACGGTGCACGCAAGGTGCGGGCAAGGGCCTCAAGGTCCATAGGGCGCTCAATCGAGCCGGCCTTCGACGTTGTACTCACTCCACCAATCGGCGTGGTGGGCGATGACTGGCCGCCAGTTAGCCCGTAGACGTTGTTGTTGACGACAATCGCGACCATACCGATGTTGCGCCGCATGGCATGAACCAGGTGATTACCGCCAATCGACATAGCATCCCCGTCGCCCATCACCGTGAGAACGGTCATGTCCGGCTGGGCCATTTTCAGTCCGGTCGCGAACGCTGGGGCCCTGCCGTGCGTGGTGTGAATGGTGTTGAAGTCAACGTAGCCCGACATGCGCCCGGTGCAGCCAATGCCCGAGATCATGGAGACCTCGTCCTTCTCCAGACCCCGGTGGTCCACCGCTTGCACGATGCAGTTCAAGATGATTCCGAGACCGCAGCCCGCGCACCAAGTAGTGGGCAGGCGTTCGACGCGTATGTAGTCACGCAGAGTGAGAGAGGTCTGTAGCGTCATCGGTATGCAGTATACATTATCGCAATTGCGGTATGTAACCGGCCGTCAACCGTCCATTTGGTCAGCTAATTGAGATCGAGGTGGCCCACTGCAACCGATAACGCGGGCGCGCTCAGAAGTATGGGACGTTCTCAGGCACGAGTGAGAGCGGATCTCGGCTCCTCTTGGTGAGCCAGGAATAGACGGGTGGCACGCGATCGGCTATCGACTCGACCACCACATCTAGCAGACACGGCCCGTCATACTCAATGGCAGCAGCCAACGCAGTCTCGAGTTCGGCTGGGCTGCTCACCCGCCAAGAACGCAGCCCGAAGGCCTCACCGATCGCCTTGCCATCAGGTGGTGAGAAATCAACCGAAATCGGTTCTCGGGTCCCTCTCAGTTTGTGGAGTCCCCTGATCCAACCGAAAGCGGCATTGTTGAAAAGAACCAGAATCGCCGGCACCCGCAACCGGGTGAGGGTCTCAAGTTCACCAGCCGACATGCCAAGTGAGCCATCTCCGAACAGGCCGACCGGGCGGCGATCCGGGTCCGCGTACCACGCCCCGACCACAGCGGGAATGGCGTAACCCAGGCCTCCGTAGGCGCGGGGAATGATGAGCCGAACGTCCTCGTTGGTTTGCAGGAATCGCGTCATGTACGGCGTCGGTGTCCCCGCGTCGGACAGGACGTTCACTCGCAGATCGCCCGTCGCGAACACCGCGTTGAGTTCGTGGGCCACTCGTTCGGGCAGCAGAGGGGTGTCCGTTCCTTCGAGCAGTTGAGCCGCGTTGTTCCAGAACTCCGACCGGTAGCCGTTGAGGTGGTCAACCCACGGTGTGTGCCCACCGTTGTCGAGTGTCTCAGGCATACGTTCGAGCAGTTGATCAAGCACCATCCTCGCGTCGCCGGCGATCGCGAGCACATTCTCATAACTGTTGCCCAGAGCGACTGGGTCGATATCGATGTGAGAAATTCGCTTGTCGAGAGTCAGTTGGGGAAGCGTGAACCCGACTGTCACCACCGAGCCAAGCTTGGACCCGATGAACAGGACCAAATCGGCTTCCTCGAGGGCCAGGTTGGCGTGGGGGTGAAATCCATTGTCGCCGATCACACCGATGCCGAGTCGGTGATCGGCTGGAATGGAGCCCTGGCCGGTCATGGTGGTGACAACAGGCACGTTGGCTCGTTCGGCCAACGCCTTCAGGGACTGCTGGGCATGGGAGCGCACAAGTCCTCCTCCTGCCACGATCAAAGGTCGTTCGGCCCGATCTAACTCACTCAGAAGGGCGTCGATCTTCTCGTTTGACGTACCGGTCCGAAACGCTGGAAAGGTCATGCATTCCTCTTCGACATGCAGCGAGACCTCAAGGGGATCGACCTCCTCCTCCAGGATGTCCTGAGGGATTTGGAGATGAACAGCGCCAGGGGTGCCGGTACACGCCGCCCGAAACGCCCGCCGCAGGACCTCAGGGATCTTGTCAGCCGACTTGATCAGTTCCGACATCTTGCTGATGGGTTCGAAGAGTCGGGCGCAATCGAGCTCACTGAGAACCCCTCGGCCTTCGCCAGCCAACGGAATGTCCATCGTCAACAAAATGACTGGTATTGCCGAGGTATTCGACTCGGCCACTGGTGGCACCGAGTAGAGAGCACCAGCCCCCGCCGGACACTCGAATACCCCTGGCTTGTCGGTCAGGCGCCCGTAGGCATCGGCCATGAATCCAGCCGAACGCTCGTCGCGTGCCATGACATGGTGGATCTCACGACGGCGCTTCTCGAGCGCTCCGTAGAACACGACGTTCGTATCTCCGGGTACCCCGAAGATATGTTCGACCCCGTACCCCACCAGCATCTCTACCAAGAGGTCTGCTCCCTGCATTTTCGTCTCCATTCCTTGGCTCTCGTGATTCAGATACTTCATGATGGTCATGAGTCAATCGCAAAGACCCGCAAGATAACCCCGGATCGACTGCATGGCCAGACGTTCACGGTGTCCAACATCGGTGCTGTTCGAGGGGGGCATGGCACGCCGATCATTCCGTTCGGCACTACAGCGATTCTTTCGGTCGGCCGCGCCGACCCGAAGCCGGTCATCCGGGATGGCTCGATAGCCATCGCCGCGGAGTTCCCTCTGTCGTTGTCGTATGACCACCGGGTCATCGACGGCGCAATGGGTCGTGCATTCTCCTTGGCTGTCATCGCAGCGATTGAAGGGTATGGGACAGAGTCGGTTCGCTGAAACGGAGGCACCCTCGGCCTCCGCCGAGGCATCTGGGGTTTCACAGTTGATTTGAAAGTCAGACTGCATGCAGTATACGGTTTCGCCTGATGCCAGAAATTCTCACGCTGCAAATTCAACTCGCCCTACCTTTGGGAGAAAGAAAATGATCAAGATGTCTCGACTAGTTGCCCTCTTTTGTGCCTTTGCTTTGATCACCACAGCATGTGGTGACGACAGTTCAGACGACGCAGCATCTGATGTGAGCATCGTCATAGCGCTTGGCTCCGAGCCGACGAGTCTTGATCCTCACCTCGTGGATGACGGCGGCGAGCGGGCTGTGAACGACAACATCTATGAGACCCTGTTGTCAAGGGCAAGCAACGGAGACCTGGTTCCGAGTCTGGCAGCCGGGTTCCCGACAAGGCTCAGCGATACGACTTGGCAGTTCAAGCTGCGCGACGGAGTTTCATTCCACAACGGCGAAGCATTCAACGCAGCCTCGGTGGTGGCCTCGGTCAACCGGATGGCCCGTCTCATCGAGGAGGGGGTTTCGGACCTAGAAGGGTTCTTCGCCAGCCTCAGCGGAGCTGAGGCGGTCGATGACTCGACCGTCAACATCTCCACGGCCGAGCCTGATGGCGTTCTTCCCTCTCGGATGTACTGGCTCAAGATTATTCCCGCGTCCGCCGAAGCAAGCTCGGATCTGAGCGGCTCAGTGGTTGGCACCGGACCGTACAAGTTCGTCGATTGGACTCGCGGCGAAAGCGTCAACCTCGAAGCCAACACCGATTACTGGGACGGGGGGGCGCCCTCGGTCGGCGACGTTAAGTATCGGTTCATTTCCGAATCTGGCAGCCGTCTCGCAGGGCTGCTTTCCGGTGACTACGACGTGATCACAAACCTGAACCCCGGAGACGCCAGTTCAGCTCCCCAAGCCGCTACCGCCCTCGGTCAGGAACATCCAATCCTCATTCTCGATGCTGACGAAGGAATAACCGCGGATCGGAATGTGCGACTGGCGCTGAACCTCGCCGTGGACACCGATACGATCGCAGACAGTCTGTTCAGCGGCTTTGCGAGCGTTGACCAGGGTCAGATTCTCAGCCCCTCAATTCTCGGGTACAACGAGGCAATCAAGGCGTACCCGTACGACCCAGAGCGCGCTGCACAGCTGATAAACGATGCCGGAGTGGCCGGTGAGACAATCACGCTGGTAGGCGAGTCGAGCGGTCGGTGGTTGCTCGACGCTGAATTGCTCCAGGCCGTCGCCGGATACTGGGAGGATGCAGGACTGGTGGTCGACCTCCAACTCCCCGAGTTTGGTGCCTACATCGGCGTTCTGTTCGATCGGGAGAATCGACGCGACGCCGTGTTTGTGTCGAGTTCGAACGACATCCTTGATGCCGATCGCCAGTTCAGCAGCTACTACGAGGCTGGTGGCATCGGTTCTTCCAACACGGACGCAGAGTTGGCAGACCTTATCGATGCTGGTCGCCGCGAGGTCGACGATGCTGTACGAGCTGGCCTCTACCAGAAAGCCTCCCAGATCGCGTATGACGAGGCATACTTCGTTTGGCTGATCAACAACGAGGACATCTACGGTCTTTCAGCTCGCATGAGCTGGCAGCCGCGGGCCGACTCCAAGCTGTTGGTAAAGGAGATGTCGGCTAGCTAGTCGAGGCGAGCAGAGGACCAGCCACAAGAACCGGTTCTCGCTCAGATCAGGTAGAAGAAACTCGATGTGGACATTTGTGATCTCGAGTGCTTCGAGTGCGCCTGCCTGAGCGGATAACGGCATCTGTTTCGGAGGTTTTCAGGGGCAACGACGAAGGGGTCGTTTTCTCCAAAATGGGGCCGTTTTCGGCCTCCAAGTACCGAAACGTAAACCCCTCTACGGGAAACGACCTTCGCCTAGAAACAAAAGGGCCAGCCCACGATCGGGCCGGCCACTTGGTACCCCGTACGGGATTCGAACCCGTGTTACCAGAACCGAATTCTAAGCACCCGATACTCCGCTCGTTGCCGCCGCGATCCCTGTAATCAGAGGTATCTCCGGCAGGGGGCAACACTCCGGCGAGCCAGAGTGCGCGCGTGGGGGGCCGTTTTGGAAGCTCGATCGAGGTGGGTACACGGTGGTTTGTCGGTGACGGGTCCCCCAAGGCCCTATTCGCCCTCCACTAGACAAGAGCCGAGTCGATCAGATCAATCGGTGTTCTCCACCCACGATCAGCGATCTACACCGCTAGTACTGGTAGACCCCTGTGGTACTCGGGCATGATCTCGCTCTCCAAGTCGTGGCCCGTCATGGCGTCTACGCACATGATTGCCGACAGGGATGCCCCGTCAACACCCCCACCCCAGAGACGTTTGCCGTACTGGTCGCCAGCAAAGTACAGGCCTTCCACGTGGGACGACACGACATCAGGCCGGTCCTCATC
>Ga0066828_10000375_pt1 | contig 18292 bp, 19 predicted proteins | sample ETNtaG_24_FD_65497 | JGI IMG/M metagenome (GOLD analysis project Ga0066828, IMG submission 65497) | Marine microbial and viral communities from oxygen minimum zone, Eastern Pacific Ocean - ETNP201306SV47 | ecosystem: Environmental > Aquatic > Marine > Oceanic | place: Pacific Ocean: Eastern... | reverse complement strand
CAAAGTTTGCCTGTTGCGAGTCGAAGAGAAATGGAATACATATATGCCGCATTGCTACTTCACAAATTGGAAAAGAAAATAGATGAAGCAACTTTGAAGAAGGTTTTACAATCAGCTGGAGCAAAGCCCGATGATACTAGGACAAAGGCATTAGTTGCCGCACTAAGCGAAGTCGATATTGGTGAAGCGTTAAAGAGTGCAGTTGTTGCACCAACCTCTACAGCACCAGCACCAAGTGAAACCACACCTGAAAAAGAAGGTAAAGAAGAGAAAGAGGAAGAAGTAGATGAGAAGAAAGATGAAGAAGCACTTGCAGGTTTATCAAGCTTATTCGGCTAAATTTGTTTAAAGAAGATAATATTCTTTAATTGTAGCCTTTTCGCTTCGCTAGATTAAGTAGATTATTAGCTTTTTGTTGACCTGACAAGAGAACATCTGGTAATGTTTCTTTAGTTGTGTATGCTGATATCAGGGTGAGTGCTTTTGCAGTCAAAGCTGCATTTCCTAAGATAATGGGAATAGTTTCTTTTGTTAAATATGTTGTTTCTATACTGAGTGCTAATGTTGAGTTATGCGCTTTTTGAATCTTAACACGATATTCTTCCAAGTCTAATCGTAAGTCTTCGCCGCTAAAAACTACACCATCCACATAAGCTGCACTAATTGAGAGCCCTGCCTTAATGGGTTTGAGACCAAGCCTTGATAGAAGAGAAGCTAATTTTGGCTTTATCACTTCACCAATTTTCAATACCTCTGTGTCTCTGGATATGAAAATACTGCCCGCATCAATTTTTGTGGGTACTTTCATCTCTTTGAATTCACTTAGAACTGGGCCAGGTGGTATACTTGTATTTCCTGAAGGCAAAGTCACGGGGTCAGTTGCAATATCTCCAACTCTTGCAGGCAAATCGACTTTATTCTTATCCATCAAAAGTTGAATTTTGAATGGATTCATCTCTGTAAAAATTATTGCATTCTGATCTGTTATTCTTTCAATGAAATTCTCAATATTTTTCTTCCTATTTTTTAAACCCATTTTGGATATCTTATTCTTAGCGACGACTATATTCATTTCATCTCTGAACTGTTTTCTAAGTGTCATCATTTGACGAGCTCTAACTTTGCGTATCTTCGATAGCGCTAAAACGGAGTATTTTTCTGTGTATTCGTTTATCTTTCTTATTGCATCCACTTTTTTTGCGGAATATTCACGATCTGTATCTTGTCTCATTTATTCATCTCCGAAATAGTTACGGGTTCAGCCATTGTCAACTTTAACATAATTCTATCGATATTGTTATTGCCTGATGGAAGTTTTTTCTCTATTGCATTAAAGATTACTACAGTGTTTTCTGCAACCGCTTCATCGCTCATAGATTCGTCTCCAACTTTGCCTGCTACAGCAAGTTGTCCTCTGCTTCGAATCCTTACTGCAGATGTAAACCGTTCCACCATATTTTCCACTGGTGCATTAGGTGGTACTGGTGTGGGCATTTTACCTTTTGGACCAAGGAATTGTCCTAGTATCTTACCTATTTTAGGCATAAGGGTAGTTTCTGAAAGAAAGAAGGAATATCCATTAGATATCTTTCTTAGCTGTCTTTTGTCAGTTGCATTCTTTTCTAACTCTTCGGGTTCTATTATCCTATCTGCTTTGCTGCGCTTAGCTTTCAACGCCATATCTCCACCTGCAAATACGCAAATACCAGGTTTCTTCGTAAATTTATGGGCCAAATACACAACTTCACTTATGTTGAAATCTTGTTTCTTGATATCAATATCACGGAGGGTAACTATCAGTTCAAACGATTGGTTGAAGTTCCTCTTTTCAGACTTCTTCCGAGCCTCCTTGACCATCTTTACAAACTGCTTAAGATTTACCAACTATTAAAGCGCCTCCGACTCGACCTCTTCTTGAATTAGGCCTTTATCAACCTATCACTTTAAGATCAGTTGTCCTCTGTTCATCCTTTAATATTGATCTAATAATAGTTTCCTTAACTTATATTAGCAGTATGAAAGTCTACAGTTGGCTTGTTTGACCGTATCCATTCTAGACTTTTTATGAAGACAGTCGCAGTTTCTATGTTTGTAAATACTGGTATTCCAAGTTCAACAGATTTACGTCGAATGACATATTCATCTTCAAGCATATACGCGTACTTCTCTATAGCTGATGATTGAGGAATATTGATTATGAGATCAAGAGATCCGTCCAGAAGATAATCTGCAATATTTGGAGTTCTATCAGGTTCTGTAATTTTATAGACAGTTGTAACATTAGAAACACCATTCTCGATAAGAAATTCCGATGTGTGTTCAGTGGAAAGAATATTATAGCCTAATTTTCGTGACATATCAACCAATGGCAGTATCCCCATTTTCATACTCTGACCTCCGACAGTAACAAGTATGTTACCTCCTCTTCGAGGAATATTATATCCTGCAGAAATCATGGCCTTACTTAATGCATCAAAGAAATTCCTCCCAAAACAGGCAACCTCTCCTGTAGATTGCATTTCAACTCCAAGGATAAGATCCGCTCCTTCCAGCTGAGTGAAAGAGAATTGAGGTACCTTTACCCCAACAATATTTCTTCTCCTGGCTGTCTTCAACATAGGCTTCAGACTATGCCCTAGAACTGAAAATGAAGCTGCATCCATAAGGTTAACTCCAGTCAACTTAGAAATGAACGGCATTGATCTTGACGCTCTCAAGTTACATTCAATAACATAAACTGTGTTGTCTTTAACGATGAATTGGATATTGAATGGGCCCTTCACTTGAAGGGCACGGGCGATTTTGGAGGCATACTCATTCAATGTATTTAGTATATCTTGATTTACTCCTTTTGGAGGTGCTACCATAATAGCATCACCGGAGTGTATTCCGGCCTTTTCAATATGCTCCATTACTAAACCCATCAAAATATTGTCACCATCTGAAACTGCATCAAGCTCCACTTCCATTGCATCTTGGATGAATTTACTGATAACTAGAGGATATTCTGGGCTGACCTCCGATGCTGTTTTAAGGAATTTTTCCATCTGTTCTGATGTCCAAATCACTCTCATAGCAGCTCCACTTAATACGTATGAAGGTCTAACCATAACAGGGTATCCTACATCTTTGGCGAACTCTTTTGCTTCCTTAATTGATGCAAACTTACTCCATTTTGGTTGAGCCATATCAAGATCATCAAGAAGTTTACTGAATTTAGAGCGATCTTCAGCTGTATCTACACTATTACTACTTGTTCCCAGAATCTTTATTTGCTGTTTTTCGAGTTTAGGTGTAAGATTATTAGCTGTTTGTCCTCCCACACAAGTAACAATCCCAATGGGCTGTTCCTTTTCATATATGTCTAAGACATGTTCAAGCGTTAGCTCTTCAAAATATAGTCTGTCACTTTCATCATAATCTGTTGAAACCGTCTCTGGATTGCAGTTTATCACCAATACTTCTTTTATACCATTTTTCTTCAAGCCCCAGACCATATTCATGGTACACCAATCAAATTCAACGGAGCTTCCAATTCGGTATGTACCAGCTCCCAATACTATGACTTTCTTTTCTCTACTGAACTTCACATCATCTGCTTCACCATTATAAGTTAGATACAAGTAGTTAGTTTGAGCAGGCCATTCGCCTGCCAATGTATCTATCTGCTTCACATTAGGAGTTACTCCGAATTTTTTTCGATAATCCCGCGCTTCTTGTTCAGTTACATTAAGACAACTGGATATTTGTTTATCTGAGAAACCAAATTGTTTGGCTTTCAAGATTAGTTCTGCAGGAACATCTGAGAGATTTTGATTTACATTTCGAAGTTCTTGTTCAATCTGTACTATATTCTTCATCTTTTCAAGAAACCAAATATCAATGTATGATAATTCTTGAATACGCTCTACTGACATCCCCCTTTTTATTGCCTGAATAACTATGAAAATAATATCATCTGTCGGGCGATTCAGTCCTATCTCAATCATCTCAAGAGATTCTTCCGTGTCTTCGTTGCAAACTAGTCCGTTTCTACCAATTTCTAGCATTCGTATGGCCTTTTGAATAGATTCTTCGAATTTATGCCCAATCGCCATAACTTCACCAACTGATTTCATTTGGACTCCGAGATTTCTACTAACTCGTTCAAACTTCTGAAGGTCCCATCTTGGCATCTTGATAACTAAATAATCCAAAGAAGGTTCAAAACAGGCTGTAGTGATGCCCGTAACTTTATTGGTTAGTTCAGGCAGGGTATAACCTAATGCAAGTTTTGCCGCCATGTAGGCTAAAGGATATCCTGTTGCTTTTGATGCAAGTGCAGATGAGCGCGAAAGACGAGCGTTTATTTCTATAGCTAAGAACTTATCAGATTTATTATTAAGTGCAAATTGGATATTACATTCACCAACCACCCCACAGGCTTTTGTCGCTTCTATGGCTGCTGTTCTGAGCATATGATATTCACTATTTGATAAAGTCTGAGAGGGTGCAACAACAATATTATCGCCTGTATGTACTCGCATAGCAAGCATATTCTCCATATTGCAGATGATTACACTGTTATCTTTTTGATCCCGCATAACCTCATATTCTACCTGTTTCCATGATCCAAGATATTCTTCAATCAGCACTTGGTTGGCAAGGCTGTTAGAAATTCCACGTTGAACTATTTCATCTAGCTCATATTCGTTATATGCAACTCCTGAACCTTTTCCACCGAGTGTATATGCTACTCGAACCATAGCTGGATACCCTATATTTAGTGCGATTTTTCGAGCTTCGTCAACTGAATAAGCTACTTTGCTCTTTGGTACCGGTATACCAGCATTCTCCATTGTGTGAACAAAAGCATCTCTGTCCTCTGTTGCTTGTATTCCTGCGATAGGTGTACCCAAAACCCTTACTCCATATTTTTCTAAGATTCCATTCTTGGCTAGTTGAACTCCACAGTTCAAGGCAGTCTGCCCACCAAAACTTAGGAATATGCCATCTGGCCTCTCTTTTTCTATCACATTGGTTACATATTCAAGATTAATAGGTAGATAGTAGATCTTATCCACCATTCGGACGTCAGTCTGTATTGTGGCTACATTCGGGTTCACTAGAATTGACTCTATCTCTTCCTCGCGAAGAGCCTTTAAAGCCTGAGAGCCACTATAATCAAATTCTCCTGCCTCTCCTATTTTAATGGCTCCGCTTCCTATAACTAGAACCTTCTTGATACCTTCTATCCTACTCATCGGTATCCCCCTTTAGGATATTAAGAAATTCATCGAAGATATATTCTGTATCATTAGGGCCGGGTGAAGCCTCAGGATGGAATTGGACAGATAAACACCTACCATTTTTATGCTTCAATCCTTCAACAGTCTTGTCATCAGCATTTACAAACCAAGGTTTCAAACCAGTGCTTTTCAGAGATTTAGGGTTAATCGTATATCCATGATTCTGGCTTGTAACATAGCTTCGGAGAGTTCCCAAATCTATACAAGGCTTATTCTGTCCTCTGTGACCATATTTCAGCTTATATGTGTCACCACCAAGTGCTAAAGCGATTATCTGAGTTCCCAAACATATTCCTAACAATGGAATATCATCATCAAAAAGCTTTTTTACAGTTTTAATGGTCTTGCCACAAATCTTTGGATCTCCTGGTCCATTGCTCACTAATACCCCCATAGGCTGGTAATCCAAAATATCCTTTGAAGAAGCGTCATAAGGGACTCGAATCACTTTCAATCCCCTGCGGAGAAGTTCTCGAATTATGTTGAGTTTTACTCCACAATCTATGAGTACCACTTTATTATCTCCTTTCCCATATTCAACAGGTTGTTTTACAGAAACTTCTTCAACAAAGTTGATATCGCCGTAGTTTAGGTTACTCTCAAGGTTCTTGATTAACATATCATCGGGCGATGGATCTTTTGATACCTCAAGAATACTCATCATTACTCCATGGACACGAATCTTTTTCGTTAATTCTCTTGTATCAATTCCATATATTCCTGAAACCTTGTTCTGTTTCAACCATTCATCCAATGTTATCTTGGACGCCCAATGGCTAGGCTTCTCGCACACCTCATTAACTATCACCCCTGAAACTTGGATTACCTCAGACTCGAAACCAATTGGTAAATTATATTTATCTCTTAACCTGAATTCTGGTACTCCATAATTACCTATCAATGGATATGTAAAACATAGTATCTGTCCACGATAAGATGGATCTGATAAAGATTCTGTGTAGCCAACCATACCCGTATTGAATACTACTTCCCCCACAGTTTTGTTTGGAACCCCGAATCCGTATCCTTTGAATACTGTCCCATCATTGAGGACCAGTTTCGCTTTTAATCCGTGATTCGTTTCCTCACCCATTTAGGCAGCCTTGGCTCCCCTTTGAAGATGTCGATATTAAAGTTACTTTTTAATTTTCAGTAATTTTAGCATCAAACTTTCCTTCTCCTAATTCTTTCTGGAACTCACGAGGATCTTTCTCTTCTATTTTAATCCCCATGCTTATGCAGGAACCTACAATTTCTCTTACTACTGCTTTCAATGTTTTGCCATATGATTGGTCCATCTTAGAGTTTGCAATCTTTAGTAACTGTTGAAAACCAAGATTGCCAACCAATTTAGTTTTGGGTTCTCCAGATCCTTTCTCAACTCCGGTCTCCTTAACTATTAAAGCAGATGTTGTAGGTACTCCAACTTCCACATCGAATTCTTTTGTCCCTGTATCCACTGTGATTTTTACAGGCACTCGCATGCCCAAATAATCTTTAGTCTTTTCATTGATATCCTTAACTATCATCATAACATTCATCCCAAAAGGCCCTAGTGCCGGTCCAAGTGGTGGGCCAGCATTAGCTTCTCCACCTACCACAAGAGCATTGACAGATTTTTTCTCTCCCACTTCTCATCATTTGTCCGATATCTTTGCCGGAGGTTCCTTTTGCCCCTGTTATAAGTCTTCGAGCCGATTTTGACTTTTTGAAGTTCCCAATGTTGAAAGATGGAGACCCATAAAGAATGGGTTAATGTTACTGCAGCAAAGACTTTTTTTTGAGAATCGAGTTTACTTGAATATCTCAAATAACACATTCATATGGTCAGTTAATAAATAGATATTAACAGAGAATCTACTCGGTATTTTTGACGCTACTTTTCTGAATAATCTTGAGGTAATCTGCATCAACCGTTACTGGTAGCTGATATGGTGCGTCTAGCAATATCACTGTAACTTCTTTACGAACCGTTTCTATACGAGTTATATTTGCTTGTATCCCTTTAAATGGCCCCGCTACAACCTCAACTTTATCTCCAATATCAAGTTCAGTTAATATTGATTTTGTTACCAGGAATTTCTCTATATCAGGGAATCTGATTATCCCTGGTACCTGGCTCTTAACATGTTTAAATCCAGCTATACTCTCACCGACGACTTGGGCATCAGGTGCTTCCAGAAAGACGTATCCCTTCATTGCGTCGAATACTAGAACAGAATACACCTTCTTTTCACGCATCTCTGCCCTTGTTGATACAAATGAAGCAACTGTCTTCTCTTGTCCACCTGCAGTTTTAACTGCAAATATTCTCCCTGAAATCGCATCACTCATACTAGTTTCGCATCCTATAGCTGTAAGAAAGAACTTATTGTTTGAATGATATAACCTATAGTTCCGACAACACCTACACCTAATAATACTAATTTAAGGTAAAGCATGAATTCTTGTCTATCCGATTTGTGGGCAAGTTTCATGGTATTCTTAGCCGATCGAATAAAACTGCCTAACCCCATTCTTTATTTACCAACTCAATCGCGTGAAATCATTAAGTAAATAGTTTACTATATTAGCACGAAAAACCTTTCTAATAAGAAAAAACAGTGTAATTAAAACATGACTGATCATATCATTTTGGTATCTTCCAACCAAGATATTGCAAGCAGGAACATGGCTCAACATCTAATAGAAACATATAGTTTTAAAGAGACTAATCAAAGATTCGAAGGTACCCCTATTTATAAAAAAGACCGAATATCTTTAATAAAAACCTCAAAAGAACTTTTGTTATTAGATGAACCAAGTCTTGATCCTGTTGCCTACATCTTCCTGTCTTGCCATAAATCAGAAAGTGGGATCCCAAGTTTAACAGCCCATTTCCCCGGTAATTTCTCAAAGGTCGCTTCATTCGGTGGTGTTCCAACAGAATTAGCCTACACGTATCCTAGCATTCATCGAGAATATCTTAAACAGTTAAAACAGCTAAAGAATAATGTTCGTAGATATTCGATAGTGACAGAGGCTATGCATCATGGACCTACATCCTTCTCTAAACCTCTACTCTTCGTGGAAATAGGCTCCTCTGAAGAAAATTGGCAAGATAGTGCTGCAATAGAAACTGTATGTGAAGCAATTATGAATACAGTTGAAAGCGAATATTCTTCGGATAAAATTGCCATTGGGTTGGGAGGAACTCATTACTCTGAAAAATTCACTAATCTTATCACTGAGTCTAATTATGCTTTAGGTGCAATTATGCCTAAATATGCCTTACCAAATCTTGATAAGTTTATCCTTAATCAAATGATAATTAAGTCTATAGAGAAAGTTTCGTACGCAATCTTGGATTGGAAGGGTATTAAAGGAAGAGAACGAGTAAAATCACTTGTGGAAGAAGCTGGATTAGAGATTATTAAATTCTAGAAAGAGTGTATGCTTTTTATGTTAATTAGAAACTTTCTAAAAAAGAATCGTGTATACTACTTAACTTCTCAGATACCTAAAGGTAAAGTCTCGACATACGGTCATCTTGCTAAGGCCATGAGAAAACCAAATGTTACGCGTACTATCGGCAAAATACTAAATATTAATCCAAATCCTGTTATTATTCCATGTCATAGAGTTGTTTATGCAGATGGTGAAATTGGTGGTTATTGTAATGGCATTAATGAAAAGATTAAACTTCTATCCACTGAAGGAATTATAATTGTTAATAGAAAAATTACTAATTTTAAGGATATTCTTTTCACTGACTTCAAGTAAATAATCGATTTTAACAGGAGTATTCATCTAGAAGTAATAATGATAATAATGCCTTCTGACTATGCAGTCTGTTTTCAGCTTCATCCCATACAACAGATTTTGTTCCATCAATAACTTCATCCGTAACTTCTTCTCCTCGATGTGATGGAAGACAATGCATGAAAATTGCATCTTTGTTAGCTCTGTTCATTAGGTCGGAGTTCACTTGATATTCTGGCAGGAATGTTTTCAACCTTTCTGTACGTTGAGAATCTGAACCCATTGAAATGAATGTGTCTGTTACAACGATATCTGCATCCTTTACCGCTTCTTTTGCATCCTCTATTACTTCTATATTATTCATACTCTTTTCAGAGGCTTTCTTAGCTAGTTCATATGCACCACGATCCGGTTTGTAATTAGGAGGTGACGCAACTTGCATATCTATTCCCATTCTACCGCAACCGATAAGCAATGTATTGCAGACATTATTTCCATCTCCTATCCATGCCAATTTTAGACCCTCAAGTTTTCCTTTCTTTTCTCTGATAGTCTGGAGATCAGCAAGGACTTGTGTAGGATGATAAATATCGGAAAGACCGTTTATTACTGGGATAGATGCATATTTCGCAAGAACAGATACTTCATTATGGTTTTGCATTCTGGCCATTATCACATCTACATAACGAGAAAAGCTTCTTGCTGTATCTTCAATCGTTTCTCCTCTCGATAACTGGATTTCAGTTGAATTTAGTGTAATACTGTTTCCTCCAAGGTCATTCATAGCAACATCAAAACTCACTCGCGTTCGAGTAGAAGGCTTTTGAAAAATCATTGCAAGCGTCTTGGTTGATAAGATTTTTTTATAGATGAATTTCTTCCTTTCTTTCTTAAATCTATCAGCTAAATCAAGTATTTTAATAATATCTTCTCTCGAAAATTCTGCTAAGGTTAGTATATCTCTTCCTTTCATTTGAGACATTTTTCCCTTATTCCACCTCGAATATAACTGATACAAAATTGTTTATATCGAATGGTATAAGGTTTTCATATTCTTGTCCAATTCCAAGAAAAATAATGGGTTTCCCTGTAACGCTAATGATTGAAAGTGCCGCTCCACCTTTTGCATCAGCGTCTATTTTTGTTAGAATTGCTGCATCAAAGTCGGTATATTCTGAAAACTCTTTTGCCTGTGAAACAGCATCACTACCCATAAGAGCATCCCCAACAAATATTTTCAGGTCAGGTTTTATTACTCGAATAATCTTTGTCATTTCATCCATTAGATTCTTACTTGTCTGCATGCGGCCTGCGGTGTCAATCAAGACGACGTCTATTTTGTGCGACTTAGCATATAATATTGCATCTCTAGCAACTGCACTGGGATCCGCCCCATAACTTTGAGTTATCACTTTCAAGGATAAGCGTTCAGCATGTTCTGTAAGTTGCTCTATCGCACCTGCCCTATGTGTATCTGCAGCAGCAAGCACAACTGAGAAACCATTGTCTTTTAGAAGTTTTCCTATCTTGGATATGGTAGTCGTCTTACCTGTTCCATTTATTCCAAGAAAAACTATTGAAAAGAGATTTCCTGAATTCTTTTTCTCGTTAATAACTTTAAAGAAGTCTAAACTTTTTGCTTCATTAAGAATCTGTTTTACAACATTTTTGAGGTGTTCTATTAGATGTAATTCAATGTCTATAGAACGATCTATTTTTGTTCCAGTTACCGTTTCTTTGACTTTTTTAACTAAGTTTTCGACAATAATTGGCGATATATCACATTCTATGAGCGCTAGTTCAAACTCTGTTAATATTTTTGTTATGTCGTCTTCTTTGAGGGTTCTTTGGTTTACTGTTGTGGTTATTGTTTTTATAGCTGAACTGAGCTTTTCAAACACTGCTTACTAACCCTTTTGCTTCGCCATTAAACCATTTATTGACTCACGTTTTGTAAGCATCTTCTGATTAAGATCTGCTCTATGGGCTTCTATCCCTGATACAGCGTTTTCCATCTCCTTAATACGCTCTTCAACATCTTTCAAAGCATCGTCCTTTTGCTTCTCAACTATAACATCTGCACCAATTGTTACAAGAAGCTTATCCGATGGAGGTACCTTGGCATTAACAAATGTACCCCCACCTATAGGTATTAGAACTTCATTAGATGATGATGGATTCAATCCTTTTAATGTTGTTAGTCCTCCCCTAGTTTCAATGAGGGCTCGCATCAGCATTTCACCTTGTGCCGATATTTCTTTCAGTCGACCCTCAAGCATTCTAAATTCATATAAGTGGGCCTGTAGTTGTTTTTCTTCTTCACTCATAAGTCAGACTATCCTTAACACCTAATTTAAACTCATCCTACTTTTAGTATTATAGCTTGAAAATCCTGCTTAGCATTATTAGCTCAGGTCCAGTTGTGAGGCTTCCCACAATTGCCTTTTCTTTGGTTAAGATAATTCCTGAAGCTATATATGGCAATCCTCGGTTGATAGTTATTGGTTCGACATCAACTTTTAATATTTTGGCAGCTTTGGTTATCTCTTCATCTAATGCTTGAGGGTGAATAGCTGAACCTTCATTCCCAGAAACCATTAAAGCACCAACTTGATTGAAAGAAGCTATTGTAATGAATTCAACAGGAGCATCTAGTACATCCACAATTTGGTTTTCCATGTCTTTAAGCAACGTTGAAGCAATCACTCCTTTATCATTCGCGGAGATGAGATTTCCTGCTGACGTGTATCTAGATAGTAATCTTTCAACAGGAAGACCTGTTGATTTTTTCAGGAGCTTAATCTCATTTTCATCTGCTAATCTTGAAACCAATATCCCCTTATTATTCATAACAATTAATGGGCCAAGTAGTCTAGATCCTCCTATTGAAATTTCAATCTGTTCGACGCTAAGATATTCTGACAGTTTCTCTATCTTAGTTTTGGCTAATCCATTCGGAACTAGTAGATATTCTTCATTACTCTTCAAAAAGATACCAATGTTAGAGCTTCGGTAGATATCTAGGATATGAATTGTCAACTCAATTACCCACTTGAAATATATACCAGCTAACTTTAAAACGTATAATCTTCACCCTTTTAATAAGAAGTAGCTGAAATTATCAGGTTTTAAACATATACTCGTCTAAGAACTCTTGGATTAGAATAATGCAAAGAATTATATCAATGTAAAAAAAACTCTAAAAACTGTTGACAATTCCGCTAAAGCCACGAAGTGAGGTTAGGCTAGCTGGAAACAGGCATGAGATGGAGCTCCCAAAAAGAATACTTGTGGGTAATGGTGTAGTAAAGGAGCTAGGTAGTTTTCTAGATAATCTTAGGTGCCAAGCGGTACATATAGTAACTGGTCCCCATATTATTGCAAAAGTTAAGAAGCCCATTGAAATAATCCTATCCACAAATGGATTCACGGTTCATTGGTCAGAGATTCATATTGCTGACATGAAGACGATTCAAAAAATCGTTGAATCTATTGATAAAAATGTCGATATCATGATTGGATTTGGTGGAGGAAAGACGGTTGATGTTGCAAAACTTGCCGCATTTAACATGAATCTGCCCTACCTTAGTATCCCTACAAGTGCATCTCATGATGGTATATCAAGCCCTTTCGCATCAATAAAGGGGTCAGATCGTCCATACTCAATTGTAGCCAATCCCCCACTAGGGATAATTGCTGACCTTGACATTATAGGTGATGCGCCTATTAGGCTTCTGGCAAGCGGGTGTGGAGATTTGATTGGTAAAGTTACAGCTGTTAAAGATTGGGAAATAGAGCGAACTGATAAAGGATCATACTTTGGAAAATATGCTGCAAGTCTCGCACGTCTTAGTGCAGACATAATAATTGAAGAGGCAAAGAATATAGGAGAAGGAAAGAAGGATAGTGTTCGAGATGTTATTGAAGCTCTCTTAAGTGCTGGAGTAGCCGCTGGTATTGCCGGTAGTAGTCGACCGTGTAGTGGCTCTGAACATCTTTTTGCACATGCTTTGGATATTCAAGGAAAGAATGATGGTTTGCATGGTGAAAAGGTAGGGTTAGGAACCATACTTATGGCCAAGCTTCAAGGGATTAATTGGGAAAAAATAGTGAAAGCCCTTGAAGATATTCATGCTCCTACTAAAGGAAAAGATATTGGGCTTGAGGATAAAAGAATAGTAAAAGCAATACTGCAAGCAAAAAAAATTAGACCTGACCGTCACACCATTCTTGGGCGCATAAATTTAGATGAGCAGTCAGCTTTTAACCTAGCACGGTCAACAAATGTGATATGAACTCCAAACTGATATACACCATCCTCAATGAATCCTTAGCAAAACCCGGATTTACTTTTCAATTTCTCGGTGAAGCTGAAACCTGCAGATCTTGTTCTTCGCGTAAAGCTTGTCTTGGACGGCTTGAAATAGAAGAGTTTTACTCCGTAACCGACGTTAGGAAGAATAAGATTGAATGTAAATTATTAGAAGAAAGAGCGGTTGTGGTTCAAGTAAAGCCACAACTAAGAAATTTGGCAGTAAATAGCAGTTCCGCAGTTGCAGGTACTACAATACTTGTTGGAGAAGCTGATGGTGTCCCATGCCGGGATAATTGTCTCTGTCTCCCAAGCAATGTTAGGGTAGGTAAATATTACGTTATAAAGAGATTGATTAAGAAGACTTGCGATTGCCCTGTTTACGCTTCTCGGTCTTTGGTAGAGGTTGAGCCTTCTTAGTATTCACTTTCCTCTTTGGGGTGTTCTTAGGTTTCTTAGGTTTCTTAGGTTTCTTAGGTTTCTTAGGTTTCTTAGGTTTTTGAGATTCATATATTTCTAAATATGTTACTTTATTTACATTACCAACATATTTGAATATATCAGTAGAAGCCGCCTTTTTTATTATTTGAAGTCCTTCAGTAAGATAAGCTTCTTTAGGAATGCTAATGGTTAGTTCGTCATTCTTAATGATAAGAGAAACTTTCCCTTCTTCTACTGGTAACCTCCTACGTAGTAGTGACATAGACTTTTCATATGCGGTTGTTAGCTCTTTAGATATTTTGAAATCATAAGTTAATACTTTACCTGCATATTTATGGTTGAAATCTATCTGAGCCCTTCCTGACCCTATGAATCTAATAAGACCTATCCTATTATCTATCTCAACTTCATCACCCACTCTGAGCTCTGCAGCCTTCTCACCAAGCTTCCTCAAAGGTATTCGTCTAACCTTATTGGGGTCTCTCTCACCAAAGGCTTTTTCTGGGTGTATGTCAAGAACTACTCTCTTGTTGATCTTTGCAGAAATTATTGCTTCATCTAGGCCTTTCAGAACCCATTCTTCGCCTACTGATACTAATCTTGGCTCATATTTCTTAGATTCATCAAAAACCCCGAACTTCTTTGCATCTGCCGCTACGGTGGTTTCTATAATCTCGCCAGTATCTTTAACCCTTCCAGATAAATCAATAAGTATCAGCGTACCTTTATCCAACTATAATTTCTCCAATTCATCAACACTGAATTCGAAGCCCGTAAAAACCTTGCGCCACTTCCTTTATTCCCGTTTTTCCAGGAAACTAATTACTCTGCCTATAGGTCTCGTAACTTTGTTCTTGCAATTTCAACAGGGTCCTCACTTCTAGTTTTACCCACCAAGGAACTAAGGGTATCATTTACAGCCGAAACGGTTGTAACTACGTGGTACCGATGCACTTCACCCAATGAACCTATCCTGAATAATTTACCTTTGTAAGGTCCAAACCCTCCTGCAATAACTACCCTGTAGTCTTTATCTAACATACCTCTGAACTGTTTGTCATCTACTCCTTCAGGATAGTTAACAGATATGATTGTATTAGATCTTACCTCCTCAACCGCGAAGAGTTTAAGCCCCATAGCTGTAAATGAGGAATAGAATGCATCGGCACATAACTTATGTCTTTGTATCCTTTGGTTCAATCCCTCCTCTAAAGCCATATTCAGCGCTTCATCCAATGCATAGTATAGTGAAAGTGCCGGTGTAAACGGTGTCTGGCCTATTTCAGCATATTTTAGATGCCTAGCGATGTTAAAGTAAAGTCGCGAAGGTGGATTATCAATAATATACTTCTTCGCCTTTTTGCTGACTGACACCATCGCAAGACCAGGAGGTGCTGCAAGACTTTTCTGACTCCCTGTAGCAACAATGTCGGCACCTATCCTATCCACTGGAATATCATCTGCTGTAAGATTAGAAACCGAATCTAATATCAGAAAGCTTCCATACTTTGCTGCAAGATCACCTGCTTCCTTTAACCATTTAAACATGGTTCCGGTTGACGTTTCATTTGTAATAATAACAAGTGCCTTTACATCCTTATTTTTTTCAAACGCCTCTTCCAATTGATCTATCCTAGGAACATCTCCAAACGGGGCTTCAACCTTAATCGCCACTCCACCAGAGGCCTCAACAAGGAGCGCCGCCCTTTCACCAAACTCACCAAAAACAGTTACGATCGTTTTGTCGCCTTTTCTCACAATGTTGGTGATTGCGGCCTCTACGGCACCAGTACCTGATGATGAGAAAACGATCACGTCACCAGATGTCTGGTAAACCTGTTTTGACTTTTCAACTATGTTTTTCATGAGATAAGCAAAATCGGGAGTTCTATGACCCATTAAAGGAGTCAGCATTGCGTTCATAATTCGCTCAGGTACATTTGTAGGACCTGGAAGCATAAGCAGTTTTTTTGGGTTCATTATCTTATAGACTCCCAAGGGAGAGTATTGTAAACTTTGCTACTAGTTGAGAGTTTAACAATAATACCTGCCTATTCCGTAAAACATTTCAAGCCGTGTTATAAACTGAGGTTCTTAGGAAGATGAAGAATTGTTGAATAGAGGATTATTTGTTGGGAGGTTCCAACCTTTTCATCATGGTCACCTTAATGCTATTAAATATGTTTTAGAGCATGTAGAAGAACTTATTTTGGTTGTGGGAAGTGCACAATATAGTCATGACTCAATTAATCCATTCACTGTAGGTGAGAGAATGTATATGATGCGACTTGCATTGAAAGAATCTCAAATAGATCCTGCCAGACATATTATAGTACCCGTTCCTGATGTCACTTTGCATTCTACATGGTTTTCTAACCTCCAATCATATGTTCCACGGTTCGAAGTTGTTTATTCCAATGAACCCCTAACTTGCCGTCTCGCAAAAGAAGCTGGATACAGAGTTGAATATGTTCCTCTTTTTAAGCGTGATAGATATTGGGCCACAGAAATCAGGAAAAGAATGTTGTCTGGAGGTAATTGGAAAGAACTGGTCCCAAAAAGTGTAGCTGAATTCATAAAGCTTCAAGATGGAGTTCAAAGAATCAAAGATTTAGCACAGACAGATGTTACGATTAACGACTAGCACAATCATTTAATTTGTCATTTGGAAAACAAAGTTTTTCAGGAATGATTTAGTTGAACGAGCCTCAATTCTTTGAAATAGATGGATCGTACGGAGAGGGGGGAGGACAGATTCTTCGTACGTCAATTACTCTCTCATTAATCCTGAATAAGCCTATTAAGGTTAAGAACATAAGAGCCAAACGAAATATTCCAGGATTAAAACCTCAACATATCACTGCAGTAAAGCTTCTTGCAGATATGTGTGGTGCTGAGGTTCAGAACCTTCAGTTAGGAGCAAGTTGGGTGACTTTTAATCCAGGAGAGAAACCACAACCATCACTTAAATTTGATGTAGGAACCGCGGGTAGTATCTCACTTATCTTGATTGCTGCTGTACCAGCTGCTAGTCTAAATGGAGTGGGCTGCGAACTTGAACTCAAAGGAGGTACAGATGTTAAGTGGAGCCCAACCATTGACTACTTTAGGTATGTAGTATTACCTGCTTTCAAGCTCTTGGGTATAAATTGTACAATAGATGTGATTAAAAGAGGATATTTCCCTCGAGGAGGAGGAATAGTGAAAGCATACATCAAACCTTTAAAGAAACTTAAACCTCAACAAATAGTTTCTAGAAGTACTTCTCCAATATCTGGAATAAGCATCTGCTCAAATCTTCCTAAAGATGTCGCTGAGAGACAGATGAGAACAGCCCTAGACAGATTATATTCACAAAATGTGAATTGGGGCGATATTATGATAGATGTAACGGATGCCATTTCACCCGGTTCGTCTATTACTCTCTTCTCTGTTTCTAAAGGGTCTTTCTTGGGTGCAGATAATGTAGGTGAGCAAGGGAAACCTGCTGGGAAGGTGGGGAAACAGGTTGCTCATCTCTTCTTGAAGGAGTATTTCTCAGAAGCTCCGATTGACAGATATATGGGAGATATACTTGTCACACCTCTGTTTCTTGCAGCTGGAGAATCAAAGTTCAAAGTATCAACATTAACTCCGCACATACGTACTAACCTTCATGTTGCAAGTCTTCTAACTGGACGTAAGTACTACTTCGAAATGCACAAAAATGAAACTACCACCATAACCATAGAACCTAATTCAATTAGGCCGATGGAATAAAGTTGCAATGTACAAAGGAAGTGCTTTTCTTTTCTAATGTGTTATCTATTCTTCCTAGATAGCGTAATCGCCACTTTCGCCTGTTCTTATTTTGATTAGATCATCCATTGGAAGAATCATTATCTTACCGTCTCCAACATTCCCTGTATAAGCAGTCTTTTTAATTAATTCTACAACTTTTTCGGTATGATTGTCACTAACCATCAATTCAATTTTTGTCTTGGGCAGAAGATCAACATTGTATGGTCTTCCTCTAAACTGAAGCTCCAAACCTTTCTGATTCCCTTTTCCTCGAACTTCGTACACAGTTATACCAGGAATATCTGCTTCGAGAAGAGCTTTCCTGACCTCATTCAGCTTTTCTCCTCGGATAATGGCTTCAATTTTCTTCATTCAAACCACTTCTTCAGTTCTCCTCACGAGAACTTCAACTCTTTCTTCCATTATTTTATTCATTGTAATCTCATCAACTTCCGTTATATAGATCATGTTTTCATCATCTTTAGATGCGTTCTTAATAATATTGATAACCCTACTTATATCATTATTCTCTACAATTACCTTCATTTGTATGATACGTTCATAGATTTCTCTATATTCCTGTCCACGCCACATCTTCTTTTCACCTTTTTGATGACTTCTACCTTTACCCTCGAAATATGTAAGATTGGAGAAACCTGCTTTGGTTAATGCATTCAAAACTGAATTAAGACTGTTTGGAGAAACCGTTGCTTCAACCTTCTTCATTTGT
>Ga0066828_10000357_pt1 | contig 18613 bp, 16 predicted proteins | sample ETNtaG_24_FD_65497 | JGI IMG/M metagenome (GOLD analysis project Ga0066828, IMG submission 65497) | Marine microbial and viral communities from oxygen minimum zone, Eastern Pacific Ocean - ETNP201306SV47 | ecosystem: Environmental > Aquatic > Marine > Oceanic | place: Pacific Ocean: Eastern... | reverse complement strand
GGGGCGCGTCTCGAGCAGCGAGCAGTCGTTGGTGTAGAGATCACTGTCATCGAGGATTTCGCGTTCGATAGAGTATCCGGCGACAATTGTATCCTTAACTTCGGCCGGCGTCAGGTCAGGGTTCGCTTCGAGCGTCAGCGCGACAATGCCTGCCATCAGTGGCGTCGCCATGCTGGTGCCTGACTTGGAAGTATAGCCTGTACCAGTGCCCTTGTTAGGTGCCATGATATTAGAGCCGATGGCTGCGACGTCTGGTTTGACGCGTCCGTCCGAAGTGTAGCCACGGCTACTATAGGGTGCCAAGCTGAGGTCCTTGTCGAGCGCGGCGACTGTTATGGGGAGGATAGCGTCTCCGGGAGAATCAATAGTATTGCAGCCTGCGACAGTCGCAGCGCCGAACTCGTTGCCCGCTGAGAGTGTCACCACTAGTCCCGACTCGACTGCGGCATTGACCGCTTGGCTCCAAGCGGAATTGCCATCGTTGTCAATGTGGAACTCCACCTGCTGCTCACCCAGGCTGGAGGTCATGACACGGATGCCGAAGCGGTCTTGGTTGGCAATGGTCCACTCGATGCCGCGGATGATATCCTCGATGTCGCCAGCACAACAGGTGAGCACATTGGCCAAGTTCGCTTGCGGTGCGACACCTACGTAAGGAGTTCCATCAGGCGCGGTCTCGCCATCGCCAGTGCCAGCCACTATACCGGCAACGTGGGAGCCGTGGGTGCCACTGTCCTCCGACAGGCGGCCGTCATACTCCTGATCTTCGTAGGCATTGTAGTATACGAGAATTTTCGGGTCATCGGTGAGCGGATTATCATCCTGATCATCCAGTCCGACGTGCATGCCGTCAACACCGGTGTCAACGATCGCAATGGTTATTCCGGCGCCGTCGAAACCCAACTCCCACGCCAAGTCGACCCCCATCGCCGGGACCGCCTCGTGCATCTGCGGCTCCGCCTTGCCGATGTCGTCCAGCATCACGACGCCTTCCCAATAAGCTGCCTGCGGCACAAGCGCACGGGGCATGGTAGTGGCGAGCAGGTCCAGATACTGCGCACGAAGGGTCACGGTTGCACCGGCCGCCTCGAGTCGCGCTATATCTGCCGCAGCGGGGTGGTGGTCGTATCGCACGAAGACACGTGCTTCGCCCGGGCTGAAGAAACGGTCCTCCTGCGCCAGCTTCCACTCCAGCAGGTCACTGATACCATTGCGGTCCCTGTCGCGCGAGTAGGTCTCCCACCAGGGCGGCTCCGGTCCGGCTTCGGGCGGCACTGCGAGTGACGGTAGCGACGCCAGCAACAGCAGCGATACCAGCAGCAGAACCCGAGTTCCCATCGGCCGCGCAGGGTCGCAGAATAATAACGGTTCCTCCCCACCGCTTTAATATCAGCGGAATCTGGCACCGCCCGATGGATTGGGACGTCATTATCGTGGGTGCTGGACCAGGAGGTTCGACCGCGGCGCGATTCGCCGCCGAGGGAGGGGCGCGGACGCTACTGCTCGAAAAACGGACTGAAATCGGTGTCCCTGTGCGGTGCGGTGAGGGCATCGCCCCGCGCTGGCTGGAAATAGTCGGTGTCGAAGTTGAGGGTGACTGGGTCGTCAACCGCGTTCGCGGCGCACGTATCTACTCACCCAACGGGACCTGCCTCACCGTTGATGACGACAACCTCGGCACCGAAGTGGGCGCGGTCATCTCGCGGGCCGGACTCGACCAGCATCTCGCCGACCTAGCAGCCGACGCGGGCGCCGAGGTCCGGACAGGGACGACCGTTACTGAGCTGTTGCGCGACGGCGATGCCGTAACGGGCGTATGCATCCGCAACCTCAATGGCTCCAAGGAGGAGCTGCGCTGCGGGGTGGTTGTTGGCGCCGACGGCTTCGAGTCGCAAGTAGGGCGCTGGGCGGGGCTGCCGACACACCGCAAGCCGGCCGACATGTGCGGCGCGCTGCAATATACAATGGTCGACTTAGACATCGATCCGCAATATTGCGAATTCTACTTGGCTAAGGGTTCGAAAGGCGCCTACATCTGGAGCTTTCCAAAAACCGCCAGCGAATCCAACGTTGGCATCGGCTGTATGCTCTCACGGGTGAAACAGCCGGGTGAAATCAAGGACCTGCTCGACTCGTTCATCGCCGACCATCCTAACTTCGCCGACGGAAGGATAATCGATACCATCGCTGGCGGCGTTTCGCTCTCGGAACCGCTCGAAAAGACTGCTGCGGCAGGGGTGATGCTGGTCGGTGACGCGGCGCGACAGATCGATTCGATTACTGGCGGCGGTGTTGCCAATGCCTGCCTCTCGGGCCGGGAAGCAGGACGCGTCGCTGCTGCCGCCACGGTGGCGAGCGACTTCAGCGAGGAGTTTCTGCAGGCATACGAGCGGAGCTGGCGCGAGGAGATGGAAGACCGGCTATACCATTCATACCTGGCGAAGACCAAGCTGACTGAGATTGAGCCGGGGATGATTGATGCCGTCGTCGCGACCATGGTCAAGGTGGGTGTTGACGAGCCGACGGTCCAAGGTATCCTCGAGGTACTCGAGGAGCACCACCCAGAAATCCTGGCCAAGGTCGGCGCGATGCTGTGAGGGCGCTCGTCGCAGGTGACAGGCCGCTGCCCGCTACCGTGGGAGACCTGACGAACGACGCACTGATCATTGGTGCTGATGGTGGCGGCGAGCGACTGCTTGCCGCCGGCATTGAGCCGGACGCAGTGGTGGGTGACCTGGACTCGCTCTCCGCCGCGGCACAGAAACAGTTCTCTGACCGGCTAGTGCGTGACACCGGCCCTAACAGCTCCGACCTGGAGAAGGCAGTAGCCTGGGCCCGGGCAGAGGGCGCCGACGCAATCACGGTCGTCGGCTGGAGCGGCGGCCGGCTGGATCACACGCTGGCGGCACTGGCGCTGGCGTTCGAGGGCATCCAGCTGCACGATGACCGCTTCCTCGTAACTGCGGTCGCTGGCAGCGCAGAGATTACCGCGCTGCCGGGAACTCTATTCTCGCTGATGGCGCTGCCGGAGGCAGTCGTAAGTGTGGGCGGCGCGCGCTGGAATCTGGAGCAAGAGCCGCTGACAATGGGCGCGCGCGGGATGCACAATGAAGTGGCCGCAGGTGGCCGCGTACGGATCGAATGCCACTCCGGAAAATTGCTGCTGTTTGAGGGCAATTTCCAGGCATTGCATGACTGAAATATTTTATTTACTAGTCGTCGGAGCCGAGCGCCAGCGAACCACCGACCGTGACAACGCCCGAACCGATCAGCGCCGAGAGGAATACGCCCAGATTGGCGAGCCCCCATTCATTGGTCGGTGACGTGAGGTATCCTACACCAGTTTCCAAATCAGCGGTTACAGCACCATATGCTACAACTGATAGCAAACCGACAATGGCGCCCGCCAGCGCCGCCTGCGGGACGATACGTTCCCAGAGTGAGAGTAGCACCGGCAGCACAGTCGCAGTCGCCAGCAGGTCAGCGAACAGGAATATTGCAAAAACAGAAGCGGCCTGCATCTCAAGCGCCAGCCAGATGGCCGGGAAAATCAGCAGCAGCGACACCTGCCGAGCCTGCGCCAGTGTCAGTCGTTGGTCGGAGAGGTCCTGCGAAATCGAGGCGACAATCGCGTTCTGCAAGGTGTCAACGCTGGAACAGACCAGCGCCACTCCCAGCACGACGAAGAATGCCAGCAGCAGTACTGGATAACCAGCGAGCAGGTAGAAGAACGCCGCCGGCGGGTCTGCGACGGCGCCATCGCCCGCGACGACGGTGCCGAGAAATCCCATCACCAGTACCGCCACGAAACAGAGTGCCGCCGCAAGGAAGGCGCCGCGCCGCAGCGCGTCGTCGTCACGTGAAGCCCAGGTGCGCTGCCAGTTCCCCTGCGAGAACAGCTCAGCGGCGGTAATCGCGATGAGCAGCGCCAGCCCGCTCTTCAGCGTCTCAGTGCTAGTGAAGGTAAAACTGCCAATGCTCCAGTCGTCTTCCGGGTTGAATGCCACTGCACGGTCCCACAAGTTGCGCGGCCCTTCACCCAGCATCAACAGCGTCACCACCAGTAGCAGCCAGATGATGAACCAGGCCTGGATGCGGTCAGTCCCCAGCGATGCCGGCAGCCCGCCGTAGGCGGTGTAAGCCGCCGTTACGGCAGCAACGGCAACTATCGGGATAATTGGCTCGACGTCGGCCAGAACGTGCATCGCCTTACCGATAGCGGTAAACTCCGCAAAAAGGAAGGTGAACATGTAGAGTACGGCGATGCAGCCGACATAGCCCTGCATCTCTCGCCCCAGCCGTGTGCGAACGTAGTCACCAAGCGTGATGCCGTCGGGCAGCCGTTCGCGCACTATCGGGCCAAGATATGCCAGTAGCAGAAACGGCGTCGCCGCCGAGAGAGCGTAGGCAAAGATGTCGTAGAAGCCTGCGTAATAGCCCACTTCCGACGGCGCAAAGAGAATCCAGATGCCCATCCCTGACGCAAAAAGTGAGAGGCCAATGACCTGCCACGACTGCGTTCCACGCGCCGAGAGGTAGTAGTCTCGGTCGATTTGTCGCTCGCGGCCCGCCTGCCATCCTATCCAGCCGAAGAAGCCAAGCGTGGCCAGCATCAGCAACAGTGCGAGGAACTGGCTCACGCCGTCAGCTCCGCCGCGACAGCCAGCGCCTCGACTTGCGTCGCCACTTCCTCCAGCGAGTCGCCATGCAGATAGAGCGCCGGTTCCCAGCCGACGCTGCCCTCGTCAACCAGAGCCGGCGCGAGCCCGCCACCTGGCAGTTCCAGCCGGTCGCCCTTGCGAACCAGCTTCGCCAGCCGGATTCCAGCGCGCGGCAGCGCATCCGCGACCACCGCGTCCCAGCGCAGGTTGACTATCGCTCTGCGGGCGGGCATGCGCTGACGCAGCTGCAACAGCAGCTTGGCAAGGTGGTGCGACGCACCGAACTCCGGGGGAGCCAGAGGTCGTGCCTCGCCAGAGACCGGTGTCAACCGGCCGGGGAAGGCGGCGATGGCATCGACTGCCTTGGCATCGGGCAGCGCGAACGCTAGGTTGCAACGCACCTCGGGTGAGAGGCGCGCCAGCAGCTGCGAGAGCCGCTTGCGTGCCTGCGCCAGGTCGGCCAGCACTGCTTCTCGCGCGCCGCCAGAAGGAAGTCGCACTGTCAGTGGCTCGCCATCGAGCATCAGTGCCAGCGCCCACTCGCGCGGCGCGCCGTCACGAAGCGCCTCCGCTAGACGATGCGCTACCTGCTGTAGGTCACTCTCAGTTGGCTCTGGCAGAGGCGTGGATATGCACGCCAGATAGTTACCCGCCATGACTTGCGAGACTCCCAGTGCGCGCCCTAACTGAACCTGCGTCCACTCTTCGCGAGCGAGTAACCGGCAAGTGCGGCCGCGTAGTTCCTTGAGCAAATTTCCGTTCAATTCAGTCGGTATCATAATAACCGCTTATCAGATTCCAGAAACGATTTTTAGGTGTGTCGGTGGTGCAACAGTTATTAGCTGACGCCAGTTCTGCCGCGCAAAGCATGGACAGTATACCAATTCCTAGACAGACACTCGAATCGCTGCTCGTGCAGACCGGCTTCGACAGCGAGCGGCTTGCCATCCGCGAGGTGAACCGGCTGACGACGCTGCTCGAGGAAGAGACAGGCATCCAGTTCGTGCGCATGGAATTCGGTGTCCCCAATATTCCTCCACCGGAGCAGGCCGCTGAAGCTGAGCGCAAAGCGCTCGCAGAGGGTGCGCACGGCACCTATCCTCCCTTCGACGGCATCCCACGGCTTAAGCGCGCCGGAACGCGCTTCCTCAAGGCATTTCTCGACCTTGACACGCCTACGGAATGCATAGTCGCTACCTGCGGCTCAATGCAGGGTGGCTTCATCGCTCAAGCACTGGCGGCGCGGATGCACTCTGACAAGGGAACCATCCTGTTCCTTGACCCTACCTTTCCGGTCAGCCAGCTACAGGCACGCTTCCTCGGCCTGCCAAGTGATGGACTCGAGCTGGGAGACCTGCGTGGCGAGGACCTGCTCGCAGCGCTCGAAGAGCGACTTGCGCGCGGTGATATCGGCGGCGTATTCTGGTCATCACCCAATAATCCCAGTTGGATATGCCTCACCGAACCGGAGCTAGAGGGTATCGCCCATCTATGCGACGAGTATGACGTACTGGCAATCGAGGACCAGGCCTACTTGGGGATGGATTTTCGCGAAGATTACTCGCGGCCCGGTGAGCCACCGTTCATCCCGAGTGTCAGCCACTACGGGCGCAACTGGGTGATGCTTATCTCCTCCTCCAAAGCGTTTTCATATCCTGGCCAGCGTTGTGCGCTAGCTGTCATTTCCCCCGCACTGCATGAGCGCAAATTCCCCGCCCTCGAGGCGAGTTGTGGCACCGCACAGTTCGGCCATGCCTTTGCTCACGGTGGACTCTACGTTACCACTGGTGTGTCTCCGCACACCGCACAGCACGGACTGGCGGCAATGCTCGAGGCAGCCTGCAATGGCGAACTGGACTTTGTGGCACGTACACGGGAGTATGGCGAACGCGCACGGTGTCTGCGCGAGCTGTTTCTGGCCGCCGGCTTCGAACTTGCCTATGATGACGATAGTGGCCGACCAGTCGGTGATGGATTCTACCTGACGTTGAGCTATCCTGGGCTGCCCGGGGGAGAACTGCTGCTCGAACTGTTGCGATACGGAATCTCGACCATCACACTAAAGTCGGCCGGCTCATCGCGGGATGGATTGCGAGCATGCGTATCATTCGTCAGCGAGAAAGAGTACCCAGTCCTAGAAGGGCGACTGGCGAAGTTCAGAGAGGCGAGGACATGAGCCTAGACTTTGGCGAGCTTACCTTCTCACTCACTCAAACGCGCTCGATGTACCGCGCCCGCTGCGAACTGGGCGGTGAGTGGCAACCGGGTGAGCTGCAGCCGTTCCAGAACCTCGAGTTGTCACCGGCGGCGTGTGTACTCAATTATGGCCAAGGACTCTTCGAAGGACTCAAGGCATATCGCGCCAATGACGGTCGTATCCTACTCTTCCGACCGGCAATGAACGCAGCTCGACTACGCAACGGCTGCCGCCGGCTCTCGATGCCGCCCGTTCCTGAGGATATATTCCTGTCCGCAGTGCACGATGTCGTCAGCGAAAACGCTGATTTCATTCCACCGAATAACGACGGTGCGCTCTACATCCGCCCACTAGTATTCGGTAGCGGCGCTATTCTAGGGGTCGCACCAGCGCCCGAATTCACCTTCCTCGTGTTTACATCGCCGGTCGGCCCCTACTTCAAGGGCGGGCTCACGCCCATCCGGCTCCTAGTAACGCAAGACTTCCACCGCGCCGCCCCGAAGGGGACCGGCGGCGTCAAAGCCATCGGCAACTACGCTCCCGGAATGCTGGCGAGCGGACACGCCAAGCTCAAGGGCTACGCTGAAGTAGTATACTTGGACGCTGCCGAAGACCGCTACATCGAGGAGGTCGGCGCTGCCAATTTCTTCGCACTGTTCGGCGACACGCTCGTCACCCCTGCCCTAAACGGCTCAATCCTGCCCGGCGTGACCCGCGACTCGGTGCTGCAACTGGCGGCTGAGCGCTTCGGGCTGCAGGTCGAAGAGCGGGACGTCTCCATCAATGAGGCGCTCGGCGCCGACGAGCTCTTCTGCTCTGGAACCGCCGCAGTCATCTCGCCCATCGGCTACATTAGTCACGAGGGAGAGGACCACCAGTTCAGCGGCGGCGAAGTTGGCCCCCGCACGCGTGCGCTTTACGAGGCGCTGACTGCCATCCAGCACGGCGACGCAATCGACGAATTCGGTTGGGTCGTGGATGTTTAAAATCCCCACTGGCTGGCGACCGCCGTGGCCACTCCCGCAAAGCAGCTGAGGCAGTGTATTGAGTCACGCAAGGCAATCATCGGTGTTGTCGGGCTGGGCTACGTAGGGCTACCGCTCTCAATCAACTTCGCCCGCGCTGGCTTTCCCGTACTCGGCTTCGATATCGATTCGCTGCACGTCGAGCAGATTAACCGTGGTGAGCAGGTAATGCGGCACATTCCTCGCAAAGCGATGCAGGAGCTGGCGCGCAACGGCGAGGCTACCACTAACTTCACGCGACTGGGTGAAGCAGATGCCGTGCTTATCTGTGTCCCTACACCACTCGACCAGCACCACCAGCCTGACATGAGCTACGTTGAGACAGCCGCAGATGCCATCGCGGCGACGCTGCGCAAAGGGCAACTGGTCGCACTAGAATCGACTACCTGGCCCGGCACGACGCGGGAGCTGCTGCTGCCGCGACTCGAAGCGAGTAGTCTCCACGCCGGCAAAGATTTCTTCCTAGTGTACTCACCCGAGCGCGAGGACCCCGGCAACGCGAATTACGAGATGAGTGACATCCCCAAGGTCGTCGGCGGACACACCGACACTTGCCGCGACCTGGGGGTCGCGCTCTACGAATCAGTAGTGCCGCGAGCCATCCCCGTCTCTTCACCGGAGACGGCAGAGGCGACCAAGCTGATGGAGAACATCTTTCGCGCCGTAAATATTGCCATGGTCAACGAACTGAAACTAGTGTTCGACCGCATGGGTGTCAATATCTGGGAAGTAATCGAAGCCGCCGCGACCAAGCCGTTCGGCTTCATGCCCTTCTATCCCGGCCCAGGCATGGGCGGCCACTGCATTCCGGTCGATCCGTTCTACTTGGCATGGCGTGCCAAGGAGTTCAACACCACTGCGCGCTTTATCGAGCTCGCAGGCGAGCTAAACATGGCGATGACCGAGCACGTCGGTCATCGCCTACTCCGGGCGCTCAATGATGACGGCAAGGCGATTCGCGGCTGTCACATCCTGGTTTTGGGAATGGCCTACAAACGCAACATCGACGACACCCGTGAGTCGCCTGGCGGGCGGCTGCTGAAACTGCTCGAATTCAAGGGCGCCCGCGTCAGCTACTACGACCCCTTTGTCGCTGAATACCACGGCCACAAGTCTACGCCGCTGACCGCAGAAACGCTGCGCGATTGCGATGGCGTGCTCATCGCCACCGACCACGACGACGTCGATTATGCTCTAGTTGGCGAACACGCACCGCTGGTAGTCGATACGCGCAACGTCATGGCTGCACTCGGCGATGTGAAGGCGCGCGTCGTGCGCGCCTGAACCTTACCGTTTGCCAGCCGGCAGCCGCGCCGTGACTTCGATTTCGACACGGATGCGCGGGTCAACCAGCTTCGCGACAATGGCGGTCGCTGCCGGCCGTGCAGTGGTGAAGCGGCGGCTGATTACCGGCACGATGCGCTCGAAATCTTTCTCATCGACCAGTATATAAGTCACGCGCATCACGTCGTCCAGGCTGCAGCTCGCTTTCACCAGCGCCGCGGCGATATTGTCGAGCGCCTGCTCCGCCTGCTCGACTACGTCGCTGGAAATCTCCATCGTCGCGTAGTCGAAACCGGTCGTTCCTGAAACGAATACCCACTCGCCCGCGACCACAGCGCGCGAGTAGCTCGCGCGATGCTCCCAGTCGGAGCCGGAGGAGATTCGTCTTGTCATCGGGCGCGGGAGCACCGCATGTTCAAAGAAACTATCGCCAGTATTGATGCTATCGACAGCAGCAGCCGCAAGCGTTGATTACTACCCCCTCTGTGCGAGCAGTAGCATGGACGAGAGGCGGATTTTCCGCATTGTCGCATTGGCACTGGTCGGCTACTACTGGCTGCTGGCAATCGTAAGTCCCGACGGCTCCGCCGCAGAAAGGTGGGCCGGCGGACTCTCATTCCTGTCGAACTGGAACCTGACGCTGAACCTGCTGGTGGCGCTGGGTGCAATCAAACATGAGTTTGACGGGCAGAGGAGGCTGGACGAACCTATCATCGCGGCTGCCATGGGAGTTAACATCATTGTCATGCTGCTTTACTGGGTCCTCAGGGCAATGGGTGCGCTCGGAGAAGTGGTGGCGTATGATTCCTTCGCTGACATGTTCCAGAATTACTATGTACACCTAGGCACTTCCATCATCCTGTTCGCTGAGGCTGTGTTCTACAGCAAACCGTTTGAAGACTGGAAACGCTCGTACGGCGTATATGTGACTATATTCTTTGGATATATCTTCTGGATGGAAGGGGTTGTCTCCCGTCAAGACGACTTTCCGTGCGGTGAAGTGAGCTGTGGCTTCCCTTACGAGTTCCTAAATGACCTGACAAGCTCGGGACGCGCCGTATTCTACGCTGGAGTCTGGATACTGGGCAATATTGGGTTTGCCGCCAGTTACAGGCTAGTAATGTACCAAGCGCGCCGCATCGACTCCAAATCAGCCGGAGAGTAGCTTCAAACCTGCTGCCTCAGGTAGTTCAGCGCCGAGCCGGCACGGATCCACTCCACCTGCTGCTCACTCAAGCTGTGGTGACAGACGAACTCATCGGTTGTACCGTCAGAGTGCGTGACGCCGACTGTAAGGCGGCTGCCAGGACCTAGTTTTGTGAGGCCAGTGATAGTGAGTCGGTCATCGGCATGGATAAGTTTCCAATCCATCGACTCTTCGAAAACTAGCGGCAGCACACCTTGCTTCTTCAAATTGGTTTCAGCGATGCGCGCAAAGCTGCGTGCAATAATCGCGCAGCAACCTAGAAAGCGGGGCGACATCGCCGCGTGTTCGCGCGAAGAACCTTCACCATAATTTACATCCGCTATGACGATCCATCCCTGATTTGCGTTGCGATATTCGCGCGCCACCTCCGGCAGCGATGCCTGTTCACCGGTAAGTGCGCTGATAGCAGTACCACGCTCGTTGGTGAAAGTGTTGCTAGCGCCAATGTAGGCGTTGCCTGAGATTTTGTCAAGGTGGCCGCGGTATCGCAGCCATGGCCCCGCAGGCGAGATGTGGTCAGTGGTGCACTTGCCCTCAATCTTCAGCAGAACTGGCAGCGCCTCTAGGTCACTCTCCACCAATGGTACAAACGGCTCAAGCAGCTGTAGTCGCTCGCTGGCGGGGTCCACCGCCAGCTCAGCAGCAGAACCGTCGGGAGGCGGTGCAACGTAACCTGCCAAGCTGGTCTCGAACCCCGCGGTAGGCAGGTCATCACCAGTCGGCGGTGCCAGTCGAAATTCGTCACCGGCCTCATTGGACAGTGAGTCGCGTAGCGGGTCAAAGTCAAGCCTTCCCACCAGCGCCAGCGCCGTCACCACCTCTGGACTGGTAAGGAACGAAAGCGTCGCGTGGTTACCGTCGTTGCGGCCACTAAAATTACGATTGTATGACGATATTATCGAGTTCGCCTCGCCATCAGAAATATCGTCACGCCGCCACTGCCCGATACAGGGACCACAGGCATTCGCTAGGACGGTACCACCAATTGCCTCCAGCGCTTCCATCTGTCCGTCACGCCGAATGGTACAGTCAATGGTGTCGGAGCCAGGAGTGATATAGAATGGTACCGTTGCACGTAGCCCCAGAGAAATAGCCTGCTGGGCGATCGAGGCCGCCCTTTCCATATCCTCGTAGGAGCTGTTGGTACATGAACCGATAAGTGCCGCGTTAAGCTCCAGCGGCCACCCTTCACGTTGGGCTTCTGCACCCAGCCCCGACATTGAACGCGCACGGTCGGGCGAATGCGGACCGACGACCATCGGTTCCAGCGCTGATAAGTCAATCTCGATTAGCTGGTCGAAGAACTCTTGCGGTGCAGCTCCAACTTGCGGGTCGGCAACGAGCGTGGAAGTGTGCTGTTGCGCCAGCTCCGCTAGATCCCCGCGGTCAGTCGCGCGCAGGTAATCGGCCATGCGGTCATCGAACGGGAAGAGCGATGTAGTCGCTCCTACTTCAGCGCCCATGTTGCAGATTGTGCCTTTCCCGGTGCAAGAGATACTGGTGGTGCCAGGGCCGAAATACTCGAGGATGCAGCCAGTACCTCCTCTGACTGTGAGGGTTTCGCACACTTTCAGGATAACGTCCTTGGGCGAAGCCCAGCCGCTGAGTGCTCCGGTCAGGTGGACGCCGATAAGGCGTGGCCAGCGGATATTGAATGGGAGCCCCGCCATCACCTCCATAGCGTCGGCACCGCCGACGCCTATGGCGACCATCCCCAAGCCGCCTGCGTTAGGTGTGTGAGAGTCGGTGCCAATCATGAAACCGCCGGGGAAAGCGTAGTTCTCTAGGACTACCTGATGAATAATGCCGGCACCGGGCTTCCAGAAACCTATACCGTATTTCGCGGAGGCGGACTTCAGGAACGCGTAAACTTCTGCGTTCACATTGTTGGCCGCAGCGAGGTCGCTGTCGCAACCGCTGCGCGCCTGGATCAGGTGGTCACAGTGTACTGTTGAGGGGACCTCCACCTGTTCACGCCCTGTCAAAGCAAACTGCAACAGTGCCATCTGTGCTGTAGCGTCCTGCATAGCGACGCGGTCAAGCCGCAGGTTGACGTAATCTTTCCCGCGAACGGGTGACTGGTGTGGGTCGGAGAGATGCGCGAAGAATATTTTCTCGGCCAGCGTCAGAGATCGCCCCAGCCGCTTGCGCGCAGCGATATGGCAGGCCGCCTGCAACTCGTATAGCTCGCGAACACCGGCAAGGTCCATCATCCCACCCCAGCCTGAGTGTTATGTATCGTTTTCGTCATGGGCCACCGCCCAGAATATCACTGCCAGCGTCCAGAACGCGAACGCGCACGGCAACGAGAGAGATTGACCGGAGGCGGGGACTATGTACTCTCGCTCGCTGATGAGCAGTAACATTCCTACTACTGCGCCCAGACCGAAAAAGACTGATGCACATCTCCTGAAAAAACTCATCACCAATAGTCCCAGATGCTCTTCTTCGCCATTTCGATAGTATAGAAGCTGCTATAGACCAGCCGCTTGCGCCAGCCCTGCAGGTTCAACTTCTCCCAATCCACAGTGTCACCGTCATTTACCTTACGCATCGCCATCTCGAAGGCACGGTTGCCGAGGATGGCAAAGATACCGCGTCGCGCAATGTCTGCTTTCTTACGGTCTCGGAACTGCGCCTTCCACATCTGGTCGTAGTTTCCGCTGTTACTAATCGCACGCTGCGCCAGTGCACCTGACTCAATAGCATAATTCATGCCAAAGCCTCGCCAGGGGTCTTGGAAGCCAGCTGCCTCACCCGTGTAATATACTCCATCGCGTACTGCCGAGCGCGGAAATTCTGCGCCTCCCTGACCGCCAACAGTACCTATTGGCTTGGCGCCATCAATAATATTGCGCAGCACTTTACGTTCTTCTACTGCTTTATATAGTAATCGTCTGACTTTTTTTGTGTGTGGCCACGAACAGCAGTTCATCACTTTTATGGTGTCATCATCCATCGGGATTATGTAGAGATACCATCCGCGCGGCGAATATTTTTCGTCATGCATATAGAGGAACTGATCGCGCGGGAAATCGCTGTTTTCGTAGTAGGCGCCGAAGGCTGCCATGTCTGTGCGGTAGGAGCCGGTAGCGACTATGTCTCCCGACTGCGGCTTCGGGCGAGATTTGTAGTGGAATTTGACACCGTGCTGCTTTGCCTCTGCCTCCAGCCCCTGCTCGAGCGACCCCTCGCCGCCCCGCAAAATGAGTGGCAGTGGCTCCTTCATAGTGATAGTTAATTCGCGCGTTTGCGTGCAGCAGATGAATTTCTGTGCGTTGCGATAGGTGAACTCCGGCTCAAGTCCCCAGCGCTTCAAGTAGGCTGGCGCGCGGGATTCCTCCCACGGCATGTCCGGGTGCTCCTTCAGCAGTACTTGGTAGTTGGCGTGAAACTGTTGTCCTACGGCCTTGCGTGCTTCATGAATTTCGACGTCCTCGCCCGCCTTTGCAAAGTTAACCGCCGCTGTCAGCCCTGAGAGGCCTCCGCCTATTATACGCCTCATGCCAGTGTCCGGGTAGTGTTGCGCTGTGGCTCGGCTGGATAGGTGAGCGCTCCGACGGGGCAGATACGGATGCAGAGCAGACAATCTGTGCAGTTTTCGTCAATCCAGATATCGCGATTGTTGTACTCGAGAAACATTGCATTAGTTGGGCAGACGCCGACACAAGCACCGCAGAAAATACAGGTATCGCGCGCCAAGTCTGGTTTTGTGGCGAGGCGATTGCCATCAGAATCCCAGCGCTGGCCCGGGGGCAGCGGTTCGTCGAGAGCCCAGCGGCGGCGAGTTGCACGCTGGCCATTAGGGTGGAAGGTTGTCTCCCAACCGTGACGTTGGCCGCCAGCGTAGCTGGTTTCGCGCTTCAGGGTGCCGTTCGGCCAGTTATCGGTTTCGACGGTTATGGGAGGGTCCACGCAAGTCGATTGCTCTGCCACCTAAAATTCTTTGCTCGTACCTCCCCCAGCTATTTAGCAGCCGGCGAACTCCAGCGCTCCCATGGCCGACCGCTTCTGGGAGCAGTCTATTGAGGGCGGCCCGCAGCCCGCTTCCGGGTCTCGATTCGATATTATCGTGGTTGGAGGTGGTCCTGGCGGTGCGGCTGCCGCTGGATATGCGGCACTGGCGGGCCACAGGGTACTGCTGCTCGACAAGGCAATATGGCCACGTGACAAGACCTGTGGCGACGCCGTAGGCGGCAAGTCGCTCTCACACGTCGAGGAACTGGGAGTACTTGAACGACTAGAGGCGTCGCCACACTTCAATATTACGGGTGTGCTGTTCAGCAGCCCGCGCGGCGATGAGATACGTGTATCCCGACCGGACGGTCAGTTATCGGGCTATGTGCTGCCACGGCTCCAATTTGACCACATCATGTTCCAGCGCGCTAGCGAGCTAGTGTTGCAGGCGGGTGGTGCGGTGGTACAGGGATTTTCGGTGCGTGAGGTGCTGTTCGACAACTCTGCCAACGGCCCGGACCCTGGCCCTGGCATGGGGAATTTACGGCGCGTCATAGGCATTGCTGGTGATACTGGCGACCGTGCCCGCCCACTCTCGTTCAGCGCGTCACTGACCATCGGCGCTGGTGGAGTGCGCTGCCCAGTCGCGACAGCGGTAGTCCAAGAAACCTACGATGGGCGCATGGTAGACCGCCAGAAGCTGCACTACAGTGCCGCGTTCCGGCAATACTGGCGCAATGTTACTGGTGCAACTGCCGACTCGGGGCCAGTAGAGTTCCACTACATTGAGGGGGTACTGCCGGGCTACTTCTGGATTTTCCCAGTAGGCAATGGTGTCTGCAACGTCGGCTTTGGCATCACGCTACGTGATCTCGAGCTGCACGAGCGCAAACTGCGTGGACTACAGGAATACATCATCAATGAAGTGCCGCGCTTCCGCGACCGCTTCGCGCAGGCCGAGCTGATTGCAGGTAGCAGCCGCGGCTGGCAACTGCCGCTCGGTTCGCCCCGGCCCAGTGGAAAGCTCCAACCGCGCCGCGCCTTCGCCGCAGGAGCAATGCTAATCGGTGACGCGGCTTCGCTGGTCGATCCATTCACCGGTGAGGGCATCGGCAATGCACTGCTTTCGGCCAAACTAGCGGTCGGCCACTTCGACCGCGAAGCGCATGCACGCGGTTTCCCGCTCGAAGCGGGCGCGCGCTATCAGCGCGTGCTGTGGGGAAAACTGGGCTACGAGCTACGCAACTCCTACAAACTGCAACGACTGACGCGCCGACGCTGGTTGCTCAATTGGTTCATCGGCAAGGCGCGTCGCAAAGCAGAGCTACAGCGCGCCCTGACCGAGAGCATGATATCGCGCGAGGCACAGGCGACGCTCACGAGCCCGTTCTTTTTATTGCGCCAGCTTCTGTTCTAGAACTTGGCTTCGCGGGGCGTATTCCCTGCGGACCACACCAAACTGCTTATGGTTCTGACCCCTAACAACGAGTTGTTCCCTGATGCTGAGCTGCGGCGCTACGCTCGCCATCTGGCACTACCAGAGGTTGGCCTAGAAGGTCAGGTGCGGCTGAAAGCAGCACGGGTGCTGGTCATAGGAATGGGAGGACTGGGATGCCCGGCGGCCCAATATCTAGCAGCAGCAGGTATAGGGCAGCTGACGCTTGCCGATGATGACCGGGTAGAGCTAACTAATCTACAGCGGCAACCACTCTATGGTGAAGGCGACCTGGGGCTGCCTAAAGCGGAGGTAGCATCCACACGACTGCGCGCACTGAATTCCGCTATTCGAATAGAGGCGCTGGTGGAACGGATCACAGTCTCCAATGTTATGGAACTGGTGCAACAGCACGACCTAGTGCTGGACGGGACTGACAGCCTGATTGCGCGCTACTTGCTAGCTGATGGCTGTCACCTAGCGGGGGTGCCTTTGGTCCACGGAGCACTGCGCCGCTTCGAGGGGCAGGTAGCCCTCTTCCCCCCACAAGGCCCCTGCTACCGCTGCCTCTTTCCCCGGCCACCACCCCCGGAGGCAATCGATGATTGCGCTACGGCGGGGGTGCTAGGAGCGGTGCCTGGTCTGCTAGGAAGCCTACAAGCGCTGGAGGCCCTGAAATGGCTGCTGGGCATTGGCCCTCGGAAAGGACGCCTGCTGCTGCTGGATGGGTTGGCGGGGACAATTCAACCGATGGCGCTGGCACAACGCCATAGCTGCCCACTCTGCGGCGAGTCACCAACTATATCTGCACCGGGCGGAGAGCAGGCTGCCTGTGGGCCCAAGGGGCTGGCACCGGAGGAGCTACAGGCGGTGTTGGATGGCCCGAAACCGCCATTGCTGGTAGATCTACGAGAGTCATGGGAGCGGGAACTGGCCCTCATTCCCGGGGAGGGGCTACATCTACCTTTCAGCCAGTTCGAGGAGCGGAAAGGGGAGCTGCCACGCCAGCGGGAGCTGCTACTCTACTGCCACCTTGGAATCAGGTCGGCCGTGGCGCTGAATCTGCTACAGCAGGAAGACTACCAGACGCGCCACCTAGTCGGCGGTATCAATGCGTGGCTGCGCGAAACCGGCCAGCAGGAGCGCCTTTACTGATGCGGCTCACCATCAGGCCCTTCGCTCAGCTGCAGGAGCGACTCGGCACAAAGGTGCTGGAGCTGGAGCTCCCACCGGGCGCCACCGTTGCGGTACTGCTGGAGCTGCTTGTCGCTGAGCATCCCGTGCTGGCGCCCTTCCGTGAGAGCCTATTGCTGGCGCGGGGCACGGAGATGCTAGAACCCGGGAACGCACTGGTCAACAACGACGTAGTGGCGCTCTACCCTCCCTTCAGTGGTGGCTAGAGCAATTCCACTTCTATTTGGTCGCCCGCGCTAGCGCCTGTGTCGGCTGGTAATGCTACGAGTCCGTCAGCCTGCGCCATAGACATAATAGCGCCCGAACCGCGGTAGCAGGGAGTGGCGTGAAGCTCGTCATCCACCACTTCCAATCGTACCATCATGAGCTGGTCGCGACCCAGTACCGACTGTACGGGAGCGGTGAGTTTCGCCTGACGGCAACGCTGCGGTTCGGGCGGCAGTCGCGCCATTCGGCGCAGAGCGGGACGCAAGAACAGCCAGGCGCTGAGCAGACACGATGTGGGGTTGCCGGGCAACCCCAGCACCAGTGTGTCGTCCAGCCGGCCGAAGAGTACCGGTTTCCCCGGCTTGATTGCGACGCCGTGAAATTCCACACTGCCTAGTCGCTCCATGACGGGCGCCAGTAGGTCCCGTTCGCCGACGCTGGAGCCGCCAGTGACCACCACTACCTCACTAGTTCCGGCCGCTGCGCGAAGCGCCTCTTCCTGCACTTCCTGCTCATCGTCCAATACCGGCGTACGCTCCACCACCGCGCCCGCCTCCCGCACCAAGGGCGTTAGGGCGGGGGCGTTGGAATCGTACACCTGTCCCATCTCCAGCGGGCGGCCCGGCGGCACCACTTCGGTGCCGGTCGGCAGAAGCGTTACCCGCGGGCGGCGGAAGACCTGCGCCTGCGCCAGCCCAAGCGCCGCCAGCACCCCCACCCGGGCCGGTGTCAGCACCATCCCCGGTGACAGGACTTCATCGCCGGCGCGCATATCCTCGCCTCGTGGCACCACGTGTTTGCCCCGCTCCACCGTGACGCGCGCCAGTATTGCATCTCCTTCGCGGGCGGTATCCTCAACTTTCATCACCGCATCTGCACCCTCGGGCAGCGGCGCTCCGGTGGCGATCTGGATGCAAGTCCCCGCCGTTACCGCACTGCGTGGCACGTGGCCGGCGTGGACTGTTGCCAGCAGCGCCAGCCGCACCGGCTTCGCGGGTGTCGCGCTGGCCAGATCGGCCGCCCGGACAGCATAGCCATCCATCGCTGAGCGGTCGAAACCGGGTACATCGCGATCGGCCATCACCGATGCCGCTAGCACCCGGCCGGCCGCATCGACCAGTTCCACGTGTTCGATGGCTTTCATCGGATGTGCTGCCGCCAGAACCAGCTCCTGCGCCCGCTCCAACGTAATCAGCTCGCCGAAAGGGCGGAAGCGCCCCATATCATCCATCCCCGTAACGCCCAGACAGGCGTTTAATTTTTAAATACCAGTCGTCAAGAAAAATCATCCCTTCCTCAGCTCCCCCACCAAATGTCCCAGCTCCGGAAGGATGAGCTGCTCCAGTGCCAGTCGGCAAGCAGTTTCGGAGCCCGGCAGCGCAAAAAGCAGCTTGCCGTGCGCGACACCAGCTAACGCGCGGGAAAGCATCGCCGCCGCGCCGATTT
>Ga0066828_10000351_pt1 | contig 18743 bp, 16 predicted proteins | sample ETNtaG_24_FD_65497 | JGI IMG/M metagenome (GOLD analysis project Ga0066828, IMG submission 65497) | Marine microbial and viral communities from oxygen minimum zone, Eastern Pacific Ocean - ETNP201306SV47 | ecosystem: Environmental > Aquatic > Marine > Oceanic | place: Pacific Ocean: Eastern... | reverse complement strand
CTAAGAGAAATATATTTTGATAATCTAGTCACTGGAAAATGATGACTCAAATAGACAATACTATCCATATACACTATCTCAAGATTCATAATGACCACACTAAAAGATTTGAACAGAATCAAAGAACTCAAGAAAGAGATTTCATTCTACGGTGAACTCTCTACCTCAGAGTCTAAGGATAAGGAGTCTTACAAGAGATTGGTGGTGGATTTGAAGAAAGAACTGGAGTCACTTGAGGATAAGGAGAAGAAGGGGAAGAAAACAAAAAAGTAATTTATAAAAGAGACATTTTTATAGTTTGTCTGGATGACCTTTCTTGTGTTTCCTAATCAACTTATCAAACTCCCGAAACATACTCATAAGTTCCTGAATATGATCTTTCGTAACTTCTTTCATGTTGAACATATTCCTATGAATGATTTCTCTCCTATCATCATCTGATCTTCAGTTCGTTGGTGATTTTCCCATTCTTCTCAAGACGACTTAAATATGATCCTGTTTGTCTAATACTCTTTGGGATCTGTCTCTTCTTCCACTCCTTTCTTTTGGGTGGTCTTTTCAATTTTGGGTCATCAACTGAAGGAATCACGTCCCATTTATGAACATATGAACAGTTCCACCAGAATGTCTCTAGACGATCCTCTAACATCGAATAGACCATACAATAAATTCCTACCCTCTCCATGACAGGAATCTCTCTCTCAGGAGTATCTGAGTAACGATCCATCCATTCTTTGTAGTATTCATAACTTGATTTGAAGTATCTTCCTTTCTCTAAGTTAACTAGGTTCTGGGGTTTCCCTTTAATCTTAATGAGTCCTATTTCGGTCTTCTTCATATGGTCAACCTAAGTCAGTAGTAGTGTGAACCAGTGAACTTATGTTCATTTTTCTCCCTTTGATGGGTTCAAAATCTTATTTTTCCAATTTGCAGTGAGTTTCTGAATATTCAAACCACCATAGGAAATATGGGGTATGACTTCTTCATTTAGATCTTGAGGTGAGTGTCGTTCACTATAATTTGTGAAAGTCATACTGTCATGATGATGACCAACAAACTCATTTGCATAACTTTCAATGACCTTGTTTTGTTTCATTTTGTTGATAAAGGTATGACGGAATGAATGAGTATCAGTTTTTCTACCTTTGAGGTTCTTCAATCCAATCTTTGGTAAGTAAGTAACATTCCAAAAATGACTAAAAGAACCACTCCATCCTCCCTTTCCTTTGGTGTAATTATTTCTAGGAAAAAGTCTGGTTTCATTCCTTTTCTCCAACATATTCCTCATTCTACATACCCCCAAGGTGATAAGAGAAGGATGAATGGGGATTATTCTATGAGAGGATTTGTTCTTAATACTTTTTCTCTGTTCTGGAGGACAACAATCACATTCATTGGAATTAAAATCAAAAACCCAAATCGCATTATCGTTTCCAAGTCTGACCTTTTTGATATCAGAAATGTGTAGTTGCATAACTTCAGAAACTCTTGCACCAGTAAAACACATGATCAATGGTGCAAAATAGTTTGCAATTCTGTTAGGTTGAAACCCCTTTTTGTTTATTGTTGAACTTAGAAAAAGATTAGGATCAAAAATCCTACAGATCTCTTCATCTGTAAATCCCTTGATCTTATCTTCTCTTTTCAATCCCTTTTCAGTTGCAGTTGAAAAAGGATTATCAGTCATATCTGAGTTTGCACAACACCACTTTGAGAAAGTGGACAACATCCGAATGGATTGATTGAGTGAGTAGAGACTTCTTTTTTCTTCAGAAGAAGTATCCATCAATAATATTTCTGAAATAGACTTATCCTTAAATTCTGGAATCAATTCTCTTCTATTGGGGATATGAAGATATTTCTCCTTGTATTCCCGAACTACCTTACTCGTAATTTTGTTCAATGGAAGATTCCCAACTAACTCAACAAAGTGACGGATCTTGGTTCCATAACCTTTTGTAGTCTCTTCTTTGTTATCTCTCCTGTTCCAAAACTCTAGAAACTTTGGAAGAACATCGTTGATCTTCTCAGTCTCAGTTTCATCAACAACTTCTTGAGAAGATTGATTGATATTAGATGGAAAAGATTGTCTAACATTTTGTATATTTACAGGAAGATCCAATCCAAAACTTTCGTTACACTTTTGAAAAAACAACTGGTCAAGATTTGTTCCGTCAGTACTTAATAACATTTGTTCTTTCAACTCATTCCTTAGAGTCCAAAGTTGGATGAAGTTTGCACGAAGTTGTTTGTATTCATAGGATTTCTTGGAAGTCCTGTATCCTAGATTTTTCAGATGTTGTTCTATTCTTGAGTCAACTTTTTCAATCAAATAATCATCTGATTGAGATTCTTCATCTTTTGCAATCTTCAAAAGACTTCCATACTTTTTCACATCACTTGTTGCATCCCATTTAGTCAATTGTGAATGTTTGATGTTTCTGGTTATCTCAACCATCAATATCTTTTTCACTCCCTCATGGTCTAAATCAATTTCCTGCATCCTTATTTTGTCAAAGATTATCTGTGATAATGTGTATAATTTAGTCGCAGTTCTTGATGCATCCCGATATACACCTGTTCTCAAGGAGATTGTGAAGTCTTTTTTATCCTTGAAATGTTCCTGCAAATCAAGGGGTATACAAACACGAAAATGGTAACATGAAGAGTTTCTATGTTTTCTTAAAAAATTGGGTTTTTGCATCTTTTTTCCATTCCAACTGTGAGAGTAACTGTGAGAGTAAACCCAAAAAGAGGTGTTCTCCCGTAAATTGTCAAAATTGAGATGTCTGAAAAACCTAAAGATATCAGTTCACTAGACCGTTTTAAGGATGTTAACCCTCAGGAGATCAACTGGTTTCCGGGGCACATGTACAAGGCTGAGAAACAACTTCAGCAAAAGCTCAAGCGTGTGGATGCGGTGCTTGAGTTGAGGGATGCGAGAATTCCCTTTGCTTCGGCCAATTTAGAATTCGAAAAATTGTTGGGAGAAAAGAAAAGGTTGGTTCTTTTCAACAAGACCTCACTTTCGGACGAAGAGGCAACACAGGACTGGACCAGTTATTTTCAGGTACAAGGGATAGCTTTTTTGTTCATCGATGTTTTGGAGAAGCGTGGATTGCGCAAGATCCTTCCAGAAATTCGGAGGATGATGCAGTCCCGACAGGAGCGTTTTCAGCGAAAAGGGATCCGACCGCCTGCATTGAGACTGATGGTGATCGGGATACCGAATGTGGGAAAGTCCTCCCTGATCAACGGCATCACCCATCGCAAGGCGACAGAAACCGGGCCAACCCCGGGAGTCACAAGGCATCAGGAATGGATCTTACTCGACCGTGATGTTGAACTGCTCGACACCCCGGGGATCCTTTTCCCTAAGATCGCTAACCTTGAGACAGGATTGCAATTGACGCTGACGGGTGCCATCAAGGACGAAATCGTTGGCAAGGAGCGGATTGCTGAATTCCTGCTGTCGGCACTCCATGAAAATCCTGCCTCACGTCTTTTCCAGCATTATGCTTTGGATCCGTCAGAGGAAGAAGTGGAACCCGAACTTCTGCTTGAAGCCATCGGCCTTAAGCGGGGTTGCCTGAAAAAAGGTGGGGTGGACCGTCAACGGACGGCGTCGATGCTGCTCAAGGATTTTCGTTCTGGGAAGTTGGGCCGGATCTCTTTGGAAACACCACACTGATTTCCTGGATCATTCCTCCCGGATCAGCACTCCTCCAAAACGTAAGAAATCCGCCTGAAACGGTGGCGGTACGTTTCCAGGCCCCGATTGATGCTTCAACTTCAGCAGACCACCGGGAGTCGGGGGATGGCTGCAGCTCAGGCTGCCGCTGAAAAAAACCTCAGAAAGCCCTTGCTCCAATTCAAAACAGGGATTACCCAAAATCAGGAAATGCCCCCCTGCCTGACCCTGATCAAGGTTTGGACTGTTCCGGGTGAAGCTCAAGTTTCCAAAAACTTTGATCATGAGCAATGGAGTGTTTTGAGGGAATCCTGGCCCTTCGTGGGCTTCCATCCGGACCGGACCTTCAACTTCCAGATAAACCGAAGGTGAAGATAATGTTTCCAAATCGATCTTCAAGAAAAGTGGATCCGGGGGATTTTCCAAAATCCGGATGAATTGGTTGCCTCCCTCAATCAGTATTGATTGCTGGCTTCCGTTATCGTAAAAAGCCTGCATCAGGGCACCGCTAATTTCTACCGACTTTATCCCTTCCAAGGTTTTTCCAAAATTTGGACTGTCTTCTGATTGAGGGAGCCAGAATGGCCGGTTCTGCCAATCGAGCAAGGCTTGTGATTCAGCTTCGACCTGAACCGGTTCTGGCGGGTCCGTCATGCTGCTGCTGAACAGGGTCCAGGGTCTTTCAGTGAGGTCCTGTTTTTCAAGGATCAGCAGCAGATTGAAAGAAGCACTATTTGGTCGTTTCGAAGAACGCAAAGTGTTATGAAGGTACTTTCCTTCAAGGCGGTTTTCAACGCTCCAGTGATTGAGATCCCGAGGCAGGTAAGGGGCTTCCGGGGGAAACGAGTTTTCCAGAATCTGATCCAGAGACTTTTGTCGGAAATGATGGATCACATGCTGGACGGTACGGTTCAGTTCCAGGAAAAAAAGCTGGTTCTGCAGGAAAGCCTGGCTTTGGAAACGGGTGCGGATATTCTGCTGGTAGGCATTGAGGAGCAGCAGGCCGAGGGCTGCACCGATCACCATCACGATGATGAGCAGGAACCCCGGCCGGGCGGTTCCAGAAGGAAAGGGAGGTTTCAGTCGGTCAGCAGTTGAGGTCTCATCCATCCGTTAAACAAACCGCGGCGGATCATCTCTGCCGCGTCCTCGATGTCAGGGGCCAGGGGGCGGTCCTGGTCGAGATGGGGAATTCGTTGGCGCAGCATCTGGTGTGCTTCTTCCAGAAGGTGCGACGTTTTCAAGGGCCGTCTAAAGTCGATGCCCTGGCAGGCAGCAAGCAGTTCGATGCCAAGAATGACTGCTGTGTTTTCAGCCATTTCCAGGAGTCGTCGTGCAGCAAAGGTCGCCATGCTGACATGATCCTCCTGGTTCGCGGAGGTTGGCAGGCTGTCCACCGAGGCCGGATGGGCAAGACTCTTGTTTTCACTGGCCAGGGAAGCTGCAGTAACCTGGGCGATCATGAATCCTGAATGAAGTCCTGGATCTTCAGCCAGAAATGCCGGGAGTTTGCTGAAGCCGGTGTCCGTGAGAAGTGAGATCCTACGTTCGGCCAGGGCTCCTATTTCTGCAATGCAAAGGGCCAGATTGTCTGAAATCATGGCCACTGGTTCTGCATGGAAGTTGCCTCCGGAGAGGATTTCGGCCTGCTCCGGAAAGACGAGCGGATTGTCCGTCACCGCATTGGCCTCGATCCGGAGTTGTTCTGCGGCAAAGCGGAGCTGATCCAGGCAGGCACCCAGCACCTGGGGTTGACATCGGAGGGAATAGGGATCCTGAACGTGACCGCAGTTTTCATGGGATGCATTGATTTCACTCTGGTTGAGCAACAACCTGAAATTCGTGGCCACATCCTTCTGACCGCTCAGTCCACGGATCGAATGAATCCTCTCGTCGAATGGGTTGTAACTGCTGAGGCTGGCTTCGACGGTCAAGGATCCTGCAACGATGGCGGAAGCCAGACAATCCTCTGCCGCAAATAAACCACGCAGTGCCAGAGCCGTCGAAACCTGGGTCCCGTTGAGTAGGGCGAGTCCCTCCTTGGGTTGGAGTTCCAGGGGTTCCAGTCCAAGTTTTCGCAAGAGTTCCCAGGCGGCAATGAACTCTCCGTCCATTCGAGCTTCACCTTCACCGAGGAGGACCATGCTGAGGTGTGCCAGTGGGGCAAGATCGCCCGAAGCTCCGACAGAACCCTTGGCAGGGATGCAGGGCAATGCATCGGATTCGATCAAAGCCTGCAGGTATTCCACGGTTTTCATGCGGATTCCGGAAAAACCACGTACCAGGCTGTTGAGCTTGAGTACCAGGATCAACCTAACGACTCCGTCCTCGAGAAGGGGACCGGTTCCACACGCATGAGATAGGATGAGGTTGTTTTGAAGTTCAACGAGCTTGTCCGGGGCAACCCGGGTATTTGCGAGGGAACCGAAACCGGTGTTGATGCCGTATACCGTTTCGTCTTTTTCCAGAACCGAGTCGACCGTCTTTGCCGATTTCTCGATACGGCTACGGCATCCGGAATCGAGTTCCACCTTGAGCGGCGTTTTCAGCGCCGCACGCATTTCTGCGAGCGTCAGTTCTCCGTCCTTGAGTGTGATGCTGACCATTGTTTCAGCGATCGAGCATGGGCAGGTCGAGCTGGTTTTCTTGGGCGCTGGCAATCGCTTCTTCGTAGCCTGCATCGGCATGGCGCATGACACCCGTTCCAGGATCATTGCGCAGCACCCGCTTCATCCTTATTTCTGCTTCAGGAGTTCCATCACAGACGATTACCATACCGGCATGCTGAGCGAATCCCATGCCAACTCCTCCGCCATGATGGATGCTGACCCAGGTTGCCCCACCAGCTGTGTTCAAGAGTGCGTTGAGCAGAGGCCAGTCGGAAACAGCATCGGTACCATCACGCATGCCTTCGGTTTCACGGTTGGGACTGGCGACGGATCCTGAATCGAGATGATCCCTTCCGATCACCACCGGTGCCTTCAGTTCACCACTGCGAACCATGTCGTTGAATGCAACGCCGAGCCGTGCACGATCGGCCAAGCCGACCCAGCAGATCCGTGCGGGAAGTCCCTGGAACTGGATGCGCTTCTGCGCCATCTCGAGCCAGTTATGAAGGTGTGGATCATCCGGGATCAGTTCCTTCACCTTCTCATCGGTACGGTAGATATCCTCGGGATCTCCAGACAACGCAGCCCAGCGGAAAGGACCATAACCCTTGCAAAAAAGCGGTCGGATGCAGGCAGGAACAAACCCTGGAAAATCAAATGCGTCTTTGACTCCTTTTTCAAGTGCCATCTGACGGATGTTGTTGCCATAGTCGATGGTTGGAATTCCCTGACGATGAAAGTCGAGCATCGCCTGGACATGCACTGCCATTGAATCCATGGCTGCATCGATGACGGCCTTGGGTTCTGTTTTCCTCAACAGTTCTGCCTTTTCCAGGGTCCAGCCCTCCGGCAGATAGCCATTAAGCGGATCGTGCGCCGAAGTCTGGTCGGTGACGGCATCTGGACGGACCCCGCGCCGAATCATTTCCGGCAGGATTTCTGCAGCATTTCCGAGCAGCCCCACTGAAACCGCTTTGCCCTGTTGATGATGTGTATCAAGGATCTTCAGGGCTTCATCGAGGGTTTCTGCAGATTCATCCAGATAGCCCGTTTCCAGCCTGCGTTGGATGCGAAAGGGATCACATTCCACCGCCAGCATCGAAGCCCCGGCCATGGTGGCCGCCAGGGGTTGTGCTCCTCCCATGCCGCCCAAACCTGCGGTGAGGATCCATTTACCAGACCAGTTGCCTGAAAAATGCTGTCTTCCCAGTTCAACAAAGGTTTCGTAGGTGCCCTGGATGATGCCCTGGCTGGCAATGTAGATCCAGGAACCCGCCGTCATCTGGCCGAACATGAACAGTCCCTTGCGGTCGAGTTCATGAAAATGCTCCCAGGTCGCCCAGTGGGGGACGAGGTTCGAGTTGGCAATCAGGACTCGTGGTGCATTGGGATGGGTTTCGAACACTCCCACCGGTTTACCAGACTGGATCAACAAAGACTGATCGTTTTCCAGGCGCTTCAGAGTTTCGATGATGCGGTCGTAACAATCCCAGTTGCGGGCGGCACGCCCAATTCCGCCATAGACGACGAGGTCTTCCGGTTTTTCTGCGACTTCCGGGTCGAGGTTGTTCATCAGCATCCGCATCGGTGCTTCGGTAAGCCAGCTTTTGCAACTGAGCTGGGTTCCTCGTGGTGCCCGTATGCTGCGTTTCGGATCGTTTCTGACAGGTTTTCCCATAGTGATTCCTAAGTTTCAGTTGAGTTGAATCGAAGTTCCCTGGTCCCGGACGATGTTGCCGGATTGCACAACCGTGCGGCAGGGATTGACTCCAAAGCGGTAGGAAAGTTCGGCAGGATGCTCGACTTCCCAAACCACCAAATCAGCACGTCTTCCGGTTGCCAAAACCCCACGATCTAGCAAACCCAGAGCTTTTGCCGCGTTCCTGGTGACTCCAGCAAGGGTTTCTTCTGGCGTCATCCGGAAGAGGGTGCAACCCATGTTCATCATCATCAACAAAGATTCTGCGGGAGAACTCCCTGGGTTGCAATCTGTGGCAAGCACCACCGGGACTCCGTAACTGCGGAAAAGATCCATTGGAGGAAGCTTTGTTTCCCGAAGGAAGTAAAAAGCGCCAGGAAGCAGGTTGGCTACGGTCCCTGATTCGGACATCGCCCTGACTCCGTCTTCTTCGATGTATTCTAGGTGATCCGCTGAAATGGCTCCATATTCTGCGGCCAGTCGGGCCCCCTTGAGGTCACTCAATTGTTCCGCATGCAGTTTGACAGGAATCCCCAGATTCCTGGCTGCCTGGAAAACGCGTTCTGTCTGGGGCAAGCTGAATCCGATTCCTTCACAGAAAGCATCGACCGCGTCCGCCAGTCCCTGTTTGGCAACCTCCTGCATCATTTCCGTGCAGACCAGATCGATGTAATCGTCACTCCTTCCCTGAAATTCCAAGGGAAGTGCATGGGCGCCCAGAAAACTGGTGGAAACATGGACAGGAAATTCCCGTCCAAGCCTTCTTGCCACCTTGAGCATTTGGCATTCGGTCTCGACTTCCAGCCCGTAACCGGATTTGATTTCAACAGTGGTCACTCCTTCAGCAAGCAGGGATTTTAGACGTGGCTTGGAGGCCTGCAAGAGTTCTTCTTCGTTCGCGTTTCGTGTTGCTTTTACCGTGGAAAGAATCCCTCCTCCGGCCTTTGCAAGTTCCTCGTAGGTCGCGCCCTGGAGCCGCATTTCGAATTCCCGTGCACGGTTTCCCGCATATACCAGATGGGTGTGACTGTCGATCAGTCCCGGGGTGATGCAACGCCCATGTTCCTCACGGACTTCCTTGGCCAGGCTTTCCGGAGGTCCTGGAAGTTCAGAGACCCTTCCAATCCAGGCGATTTCCTCGTCTTTGACGGCAATGGCGCCATTTTCGATCAGTCCATAAGCGGCTCCTCCCTCGTTCATGCAAACCAGGGACGCGGAATGCCAAAGCAGGTCCCAATCTGGGGAAGGGTTCATAGAGGAGTTTTCATGATTTGTTTTGCAGGCCTATCACTCTGCCTTTATAACACCGGATTATCCCCAAAACAATCCGATTGCCAGTCATGAATATTTTCTTCTGTCCACAAATTCTGCTTTCTCAAGGTTGGTCTGAAAACCAATTGCTGGAAATTGATGATCAGGGCAGAATCAGCAGCATCTGTGAAGGCCGCTCTGATGAAGCTGAACAGCAGATCCATGGAGCCGTGATGCCAGGCATGCCCAATCTTCATTCCCATGCCTTCCAGCGTGCGATGGCAGGTCTGACCGAGACGCGTTCCGGGAAGGAGGATTCATTCTGGAGCTGGCGTAAAAGGATGTATCAATTTCTGGAGGTGCTCACTCCGGAGGACGTGCAAGTGATTGCCTCGCAGCTTTACCTGGAAATGCTCAAGGCAGGATTTACATCGGTGGGAGAGTTCCATTACCTGCATCATGCAGTCGACGGTCAAAAATATGATAATCCGGCTGAGATGTCGGAGAGGATCCTTGCTGCCTCGGATGCCACGGGGATTGGACTGACACACCTTCCCGTGCTTTACCGATATGGAGATTTCGGAGCAAAGGAACCTTCCCTTCAGCAATGTCGATTTCTCCACCAGCCTGAAGACTTCCTCCGTTTGCTTGAAAGGCTTCTCCCTTTCTTTGAGCAGCATACAGTCCGACGACTGGGGATGGCGCCCCATTCACTGCGGGCGGTCAGCCCCGAACTGCTGGATGAAGTCCTTCCGACTTTTCACCAATTCTGCCCGGAAGGCCCCCTGCATCTTCATACTGCAGAGCAGACGGCTGAAGTCGAGGACTGCCTGGAATGGTGTGGAAAACGACCTGTGCAATGGCTTTTTGAAAACCACGAGCCCGATGCACGCTGGTGTTTGATCCATGCGACCCACCTTGATGAACGGGAGCGTGAACTTCTGGCAGGTTCCGAAGCGGTCGCTGGTCTATGTCCGACCACCGAAGCCAACCTTGGGGACGGCCTTTTTCCGATGCAGGAATTTTTAAGCGAAGGCGGATCGTTTGGAATCGGTTCCGACAGTCACATCTCGGTCAGTGTTTCCGAGGAACTGCGTTGGCTGGAATACCAGCAGAGGCTGCTTCAAAGACAGCGCAACCTGCTTTGCGGAGACTCCGGGATGTCGACGGGCAGGTATCTTTTCGAAAAAGCCTTGGCAGGTGGTTCCCAGGCCCTCGGTTTAGGAGCAGGTCAACTGAAAGAAGGTTCCCGGGCGGATTGGTTGGTACTTGACTACGAACATCCCCTGCTGGAAGGACGAAAAGGAGATGCATTGCTCGACGGCTGGATCTTTTCAGGCAACGCCCCGCTGGTTCGGGATGTTTTTGTTGGAGGAAAGCAAGTGATTCATGGGGGCCGACACCTTGAAGAGGAAACAATCAAAAACACCTACCGCAAAACCCTCAAGAGGATCCTTTCCTGATCCTTTTCATGTTGCTGCATCCCAATTCGAAAGCCTGGGTTCAGAAACTCCGCTGATTCCAGGTTCGAGGGCGATCAGCTTGCCGGCATCCGGTTGGTCTGGTTCCAGCGGGGTCGAACTGCCACGGGAGATGCTTGTCACATAGAGCAAAGAAAGGTCTTTGCCTCCAAACGCGGGACAACTTGGTTTTTGGAAAGGAACGGCGAGGGAGCGCTCCAGATTCCCGTCAGGACTGAATCGATCGAGCCGCCATCCGTCCACCACTGCAACCCAATAGAACCCTTCTGCATCAATGCAGGCTCCGTCGGGACGTCCTGGCTCGGAAAAATATTCGGCAAACACTTCCTGTTCGATCAGGCTTCCGTCTTCTGGATTCATCCTGCATTTCCAAATGGTACGGGCATGGGTGTCGGCATACCAGAAGGTTTCTCGATCTTCTGCAAAAGCCATCCCGTTGCCTACTCCCAGAGGGCCTGCGATTTTCCGGACGGGTTTACCTCTCTCCCAAAAGAAAAGACTTCCATGCTTCTCACCCGGGATACTGGGATCGGCCATCGAGGAAAGCCACAGCCTTCCGGAACGATCCACTTTGGAATCATTGACACGCAATTTTTTGTTATCTGAAGGTTCGACCTGAACCAGAAATTCCTGCAGCCCTGCTTCGAAACTGAAACGTTGAAGCCCCCTTTCCTGGGCGACCACCAGTCCCCCGTCTTCGCAAAGCGCCAGCATTCCCGGTCTTCCTGGAACATCCCGGGATTCCGTGATCTCACGGGAAGGATCGTGACGCAGAATCTGTCTGGCTTTGATGTCGACCCAGTAGAGCAATTCTTCACGTTCATCCCAGACGGGGCATTCCCCAAGCTGGTTGGGAAGATGATGGGTGATTTCAAAATCGATTTTTTCGGCTTCTCTGGACATAATTGTTAAAGCGTTTTGAGGTTGATGATCTATTGAAGATATCGGACTGAACGATTCCAGGCTTCTGAGTCTAGAACCTGGCTGTGGAATTGGATCTTTTAAATTCGTTTATTTTATTATTTTGAGTCTTCTACCCATCACACACAAGCAGAGGTTCAAAGGATTGAAGGAAAATGAGCAGCCGCCAGAATCATGATTTTCTAAATTAGTGAAGACAGATTTTTAAACTATTTTTTATGAGAAGGATACACAATGACAGAAATTTTGAATTGGGGTTTGATAGGAGGGGGAGAAGGTAGCCAGATCGGCTTTGCCCATCGGATTGGAGCGGAACTGGACGGAAAATTCCGCTTTGCAGCAGGTGCCCTCGATTTGGATCCAACACGCAGCCGGGATTATGGAAAAAGCCTGGGACTCCAAGAAGACCGGGCCTACGGAAACTGGAAGGAAATGCTCGAAGCAGAATCTGCCCGCAAGGACCGCATCGACCTGGTAACCGTGGCAACTCCCAATGAAACCCATTTTGAAATTTCAAAGGCTTTTCTCGAAAAAGGATTTCACGTTTTTTGTGAAAAACCCCTCACGACCGATTTGGAGGATGCAAAAACACTGGTGAAAACGGCCAGAGAGTTGAACCGGGTGAATGCCGTCAATTTTGGTTATAGCGGGTATCCTTTGGTGCGCCAGATGCGGGCGGCGATCCAACGCGGGGAACTCGGCAAGATCCGGGTCGTTTTTGCTGAATTCGCAGGTGGTTTCTTTGCCGATGCAGCGGATGCAGACAATCCGCGGGTACGCTGGCGTTTCGATCCAAAACAGGCGGGAGTATCCGCCGTCACCGCAGACGCAGGGATCCATGCACTGCACATGGCCTGCTTTGTGACCGGACAGAGGGTGAGCAGCCTTTCTGCTGATTTTGCCAACTTCGTTGAAGGACGGGTTCTGGAAGATGATTCGATGGTGTCCTTCCGTATGGACGGAGGCACCGTGGGACGACTTTGGACCAGTGGGCTCGCAGTCGGCAGAGCCCATGGACTAAGGATTCAGGTCTTTGGGGAAAAGGGAGGATTCCGTTGGGAGCAGGAACAGCCCAACCAGCTTCATTGGACTCCGCTTGGAGAACCCACCCGTATTTTGGAACGGGGTGCCGAAGGATTGCAGCCCGAAGCCATCCGTGCGTCACGCATCACCGTGGGGCATGCGGAAGGAATGCCGTTGGCCTTTGCCAACCTTTACCGCGATCTCGGTGACCGGATCCAGGCCCTGAAGGAAGGTCGAGTCCCAGATCCGATGTCCACCGAGCACCCCAGCTTCGAGGACGGTTTCCACACCCTCGACTTTGTCCATGCCGCCGTAAAGTCCGCCCGCGAAGGGAGCAGATGGGTTGAGATCTGAACCCTCAGGAAATATAGAGCACCTTTATGGTTTCTGAAAATTTAAATTTATATTCATAGTCGGTCGGGAAGGATTCGAATCTTAGGCCTTCTGGTTATAATGGAGGGTTGTTTTGAGTCACTTGGATCACGCAAACCAGTTCATTCTTGGGGGCTTTTTATCCTTTGCAATCCATTCTGGCCAGGTGGCAAGTGAAAGAAAATTTTTCCCATCACGAAGCTTCTGAAGTTTCCAGGGTTTGGTTCGGAACCTAGAGGCAGTTAGAGTATTATTGTATGCGGAAACAGGATAAGACCACTGAAGAGAAATCAGTTGAGACCAAAATCAGACCCAGCTTTAAACTGGGTCGGTCACTCATTTGAGTGACCAACTACATTCTATGATTCAGATAAAGGAGGGATACAATTAGAGTTTTTTAATGTTTTGAGCTGAAAGACCTTTTTCAGTCTCAACTATTTCAAATTCCACATTGTCACCTTCATTAATGTAGACACCATTCAGTTCATTTGAATGAACAAAAACATCTTTACCTGCTTCATCTTGACTAATGAAACCAAAACCCTTGCTAGGGTTAAACCATTTTACTGTACCTGTTGCCATAACAATTTTTTAGGAAAAATTAAATAAATTACCTCCGTAGTCTGACACTTTTTCTAAAAAAAAACACTATAAATTCTTTGAGGGGTCCACAAATAAACCCATTCCATAGTGAACATACACATCATGGGGCTTCTGAAGCTTCCTGGAGTTGGTTCATAACACAGCAGCAAACGGAATGATTTTGTCGTAGAAAACTGGGATTAGGGTTGACAAAAAAAGTCTAAATGACTGAGGGGAGATTGGGGTGTATTGATGCTGGAGATTTGATTAGCTACATAAATGATAACCTAAAAAATGAAAAAAAACTTCCTCACGTTTGGCCCTGGTGAATCCTAAAAGATGAGCGAATTCGAATTCAATCCAGAACAGTACAACTTTCCAACCTATGGTGTTGCTCACCTTCTTGCAACTTAACCTAATGTTAACGCTATCTTATGGTTGAAGATTAGTTCATGACTGCATGTGCAGAATGAGAAATCACTCATATAGAAACCGCAGAATACTATGGCAGCCCTCATGAATAATGATATTTTTATCGAAGTTTGGAACACAGTATTGTTCGAAAAGTTCTTACGTTTCATGCATCTGCTCGTCGAGGGTCTGTCTTCTCATAGCGATGCCTTCCTAAGCAGGAATCTGCACCCCGAAGGATTCAGAGTATTGGATATCGGCTGCGGATTTGGAGACAGCACCATGCAGTTGGCAGGTAATCTTGGACCCTCGGGAGAAGCAGTGGGTGTGGATTGCACCGCTAATTTCATTCGCGAAGCCGAGGCGGACGCTTCTCATAAGGGAGTGGAAAACACCGGATTTATGGTGGCAGATGTGGAAAGGGATGATCTACAAGGACCCTATGATGACGCCTTCGCCCGCTTTGGTACGATGTTTTTCAATCTACCCGGTGCGGCCATGAACAATATCAATAAATCGCTCAAACCCTGCGGCCGCCGGGATATGATCGTGTGGCGCAAATGGGAAGACAATCCTTGGCTTCATGATGCCGAATTGAGGGTGAAGGAGATCGTGCCCGTCGTCTCTGATGAAGAAACCGATCAAGTCCATTGTGGACCCGGACCGTTTTCCATGTCCGGCCCCGACATGGTAAGCGAAATTCTCAAAAGCACGAATTTTCATCAGATCACTTTTGAGCGACATGATTCCGACATCTGCATCGGCAGAACCATTGAAGAATCCGTGTACTTTGCCATGGCACTGGGGCCTGCAGGGGAAACCATTCGCTTAGCAGGAGAAGAAGGTGAACGACTACAGGGTGAAGAACGCTCAGCGCTCAATGAAACACTGAGTCAATTTGTTCGCGATGATGGAGTCTGGGGCCGTCTTCGACATGGTTTATTTCAGCCAGCAAGTCTTAGCCTAGCTCATTTGGCCTGGGAAGGTGTATTGTTCAGAACCTAAAACCGTTTTCGAAGTATCCCTAACGAAATTTCCGTGAGACTTTCTCATGAGACATATCCTGAGCGATACCGCGAGATTTGTGAAAATGCCATTAAAAACGCTTACAAAGATTTCGGTCCGATTTCTTTTCAATCCTCTCCGGGTTGGCTGGATTGAATCCTTTGGGTTTTAAATCAGTGCTGACCCTATGCAAACTACTCTCTGGCAGGTTGATAAACCCAGAACGATTGTGAAACAGGGCAAAGAGGAAAGATAAAACGATGGGCCCTTATGAGAGGATCATTCTCACCTCAGAATTTCAAAAGTGGTGAGAAAGCTGAACAAAATTGAAAAATCATCGAGCAAGAAGTTAAACCTTTTTCTTGCGAAACATAAAATAACCAATGAAAACGAAAGTTGCTATTAAAGCGAAAGCCATTGCCGTAACTGCAATTGACCCCATGAAGCCGATCCCAAACCAAAAACCAGAGATTATTTGTTCAAAGGCGCTTTCCATAATTGATTGAAAGGAAGAGGGTTCAGTCACTAAAAACCACATCTATCATGGTTCTTATTGGATGAGGATAGTCTCCAACAGTAGAAATGAGAATTGAAAGGAAAAAACCGCAGACCAGTGTTGTCCTACTTACAAATTTTGAATTATCTTTAATCCAGTCTGCTATCTTCCAATCCGATAATATTTTGCCAGGTTTTTCAGCATAGATGTAAAAAATAATGATTAGAGGAATGGCCATAATAATTCCACCAACATAGAGATACAGGATAAGTAAAACCAGTGCCTCGAAAAATTCTGCCATGTTCTTTTCTAAAAAATAATATCCGTTACTGAATCAAAACGAATTCACCAAACACAAAGGTGTTAGCGAATCATACATCTGGGCATGGGTCAAGCGAGACAAAGTTCCTCTCCTGAACGGGAAGATGGGTCTAGAGGCCCTTTAAATTCTAATTCTTCTCAACTTTAGTTTCGAGAAAACAGTATGAAGGTTGGAAGATGTGAGGCGGCCGGAGGTGAAGGTGGAACTTCCGTTTCCGTTCAGAATCAAGAATAAAAAACCTTCGTGGATTAAAACGGCATGAATGACAAAAGTTTGTGATTCTTCATTCTTTGCAAACCGTGACACATGCCATAACACCGTTCTGATCCTTCTCACATTTCATTGTTTTCTCACAATACCTCATGAAATAAGGGCCAATCGTAGAACATCCGATCAATAGGTTTAGACAAAAGAAAAGTGTCAGTAAGAATTTCATAAGCGTTGAAGAGGCATCGATAAGCAGGCTTTATTTCTCATTCCGCACGTACTCTGCCTTTAACTTTTCCTCCGTAATTTCCTCTGAAAAATCATTATTTAATTTTTCGCCAGACACTCGAATGACCCCAGACTTTTCTTCGGGCTTTTGTGCATAGAGTCTTTGTTCTTCAACAATTCTATGGGCGAGATTATTTAAATCAGCATGGATTTTTATCAATTGACTGTCTTTTCGTTCAGTCCAGATCCTTAATTCCTCCACGTCTCGTTCGATCTGCCAAAGTTTTGCGGATTTGGCAAATTCACGCCAGATCCAGATCCCACCAACTAGGGCAATGATGATGAATTCCATAGGTTGACCTTTATATGGCAAACATTTTTGACTCAAGCAACGATCCTAAGTATTCACAGGAAACCTTTGTTTCTTGAGATTCATTTGCGTTCAAGAGGGATGATCTAAGTGTAGCCTTCCCCCTTTCATCTTATGCAGTCAAATTCTGTGCCTCTCAATTCGGAAATAGTACTGGAACCGTATCCTCTTCCCGGATTTCACTTGATGCAGTGAAGTCAGGATTGGAGTGTCAGATCACCGCAGGATCAACCGCAACCAACTCATGGGCGTTGGGAAATATCAGTGGACTCTATTTGACGCTGACAGCACTGATGCACAGAAACCTTAGATCCTTGATGGCGGGGGTATTGGGGCCAAACCGAACTGGGTTTCCAGTTATTCCATCGTTGTACGGAGTCTGTCACAGATGGCAGCAGATGAGTTGATTGAACTGAAGGGCTTCTAGGTCAGACAGGTTTTGACGGAAAAGCGGAAGGAACGAATCCGTCAGAAGCAGGGAATCGGAGCAAACATTTTGGCTGACTTCAGAAAATGAGCGGAGCCACCGAAAAGAACTTTTTTCAGTGGCTCCGATTCAAATGGATAGGAGCATGAAAAATTTGGCTCTTACGTTTGTCAAAAATTTCATGCCTCGGCGGATGTTACAAAGCCACCGTCCGCTGGGCTATGTCTATAAAAAACAAACGAAAGAAATACTAAATTAATGCAACCTGATGACTATTAGGAAATTTACGTAGACGACAGAAAATGATCTGGCCTTTCAACAAAAGGGAGATGAAACCCTGAGTGGGGTTTGAAGGGACTGATTCTGAACCAAAGAAGCGGAGGTGGGCGGTCATGGTAAGTTCAAAAACCGCCCGGACTATGCGTTCTTGGAAGAAAACGCAAAGCCATTAAGACTAGATCATAAGTTCATGATGTCTTCAACAAATAAATTTAATCTATTGAAGAAGATAGTTGAAACCGATGGCCTACGACTCCAGGTTTCCAAAGATTTTGGAATCACAAATTGCCCTTCACGTACACCCGTGCAGGAACCACAGCAACCACCACAGCGTTACTCCTGAAAGAGTTTTAAGGTGTTAGTGAATAAATAAACTTTCTGCAACGGTCAATCTGAACCCAAAAGTTGTAGAAACGATGGCGAGGCTTAAAAAATATCGAGCAAAGGTGATTACCGGAAGGTGTCCTCAATCAGCATGCATTGACGAAGACAGTCCGATTCAGTAAAAACACTAGCGGCTTTATAACGGGGACATTTGGGTTTGCACTCAGCATTTATCCCATCGAGGTATGAGCTATAATTAAAACTTCTATTGCTATTTGAGCAGGAGAACAGAGTCAATGATAAGCAAACAGCTATTAAGAATTTCATAAACAAGGATAATACAATGATCGTTCCCTTATTTGCTGGATGTGCATAGGCTGTAGTTTTGTGGATGCCTAAGCCTGAAGCACTTCAGATTGGCTTTCAGAGGAATCTGTCTTTTGCAAAAGGGAGATCACGCCTCACTAATTTGTCCATCTGGATACCAAACCACTGAATATATTGTGGAGTTATAGAGGGATACCGCCCGCAAGCAGATAATGTTCTGCTCGATTGGTCATTTTTGTGAATCAGAGAACTTATCTTTCACCCACGGACGGTTAGTATTCCGGCATGCATAAGCTAGTCCGAATTTATGGGAACTTCGAATCGATATGAATTTGAGGCTTATTCTCCTCAGAGAGTATTTCCAGGGTTGGGAAGTCCAAGGGAAAATGTCGACACTACGTGGATTTTGAAGCTTCCTGGCGTTGGTTCTTCACTCCAAACGCTGTCGGCGAAACGGGGTTACCGGAGTACTACCACCCAGGGATAGTTGGTGAATCGGTGCTAAAAAATGTTTGCAGCTATCTAAATGGAGTGAGTTTGATGATTATCTCACATACCATGAGGATCGAGCCGGCTGCGAAAAAATAAATTTTAACAACACACATTTCGGGGTTAATTGATTCAGCCATTAATCCCTATAACATACTGATATAATTTGAATAAATAACCGAATGATGGTATTGTAATCGGTAGTGATTCAATGCTACGATTCCTACAC
>Ga0066828_10000241_pt1 | contig 22535 bp, 16 predicted proteins | sample ETNtaG_24_FD_65497 | JGI IMG/M metagenome (GOLD analysis project Ga0066828, IMG submission 65497) | Marine microbial and viral communities from oxygen minimum zone, Eastern Pacific Ocean - ETNP201306SV47 | ecosystem: Environmental > Aquatic > Marine > Oceanic | place: Pacific Ocean: Eastern... | reverse complement strand
GATTGATGAGCAGTCAGGAGGAGTCCGTATTTCCAAGGTCCCAAGCACTCCTGAAAACCAGGCCTTCGGGGTGATGTCTGCCTTGAAAAAGTCCTCGGCCATTCTACCTGATCTCAATATCCTGATTCATGGTACCACCGTCACCACCAACGCCTTGCTCGAAAGGAAGGTCAGCCGCCTTGGTTTGATCACCACCCGGGGATTCCGAGACGTGCTCGAACTTGGAAGACGAACTCGCCCCAAACCCTATGGGCTGACGGGCTCGTTCGAATGCCTTATCCCAAGGAACCTGCGTCTTGAAGTCCAGGAGAGGATCGACAGTGACGGCGAAGTGTTGGAGAAGCTGGATGAAACCGAAGTGCGAAAAGCTGTTCAAACCCTCCTCGAACTCGGCGCTGAATCCCTCGTCATTCACTTTCTGCATTCGTACAAAAACGATTCACATGAGAAAGAGGCAGAAGCAATTGCCAGGGAACTCTGGCCAACCTCATTCATCACACGAGGCAGTGCCCTGGTGTCAGAATACCGTGAATACGAACGCGGAACGACAGCTTCGATCAACGCCGCAGTCCAACCTGTACTGAACCGCTACATCAGCAGCCTGAGGGAGGCCTTGAAGGATGAGGGGTATTCCAGAGAACTGCTCGTGATGCAGGGAAATGGAGGCACGGTATCTTCAAATATCGTTACTGAAGATGCTGTAAAAACCGTTATGTCCGGCCCGGCTTCAGGCGTGATGGCAGCCGCATTCACAGCCGGACAATCCGGATTTATGAATGTCGTGACCTATGACATGGGCGGTACCAGTTGTGATGTGGGACTGATCGTTGAGGGGATTCCCCAGGTCAGTTCCGAACTGGAAATTGAATATGCGATGCCCATCCATGTTCCGATGGTCGACGTTCATACCATCGGAGCCGGAGGAGGCAGCATAGCCTGGGTCAATGACGCGGGATTGCTTCAGGTGGGACCCGAAAGTGCGGGGGCCCAGCCTGGACCGATCTGCTATGGAAAAGGAGGAGCCCGACCCACGATGACTGATGCCAACCTCGTACTGGGTCGCCTCAATCCGGAAAAACTGCTTGCTGTTGACAATCCGGTTTTCCTTGAAAAAGTGCGGGAACTGTTGATGAAGGAAGTAGGGCATCCATTGGGACTGAAGGATGCTGAAGCCACTGCATCCGCCATCCTCAGAATCGGCAATACCAACATGGCAGGGGCTTTACGTCTGATGTCACTGGCAAGAGGTCATGATCCCAGGGATTTTGTTCTTTTTGCTTTTGGAGGAGCCGGCCCACTTCACGCAACCGCGCTTGCACGGGAAATGGGTATCCCTAGAGTGCTGGTCCCGATGCGTCCCGGTATCACCAATGCTGTGGGCTGTGTTGCCGCCGATGTCCGTCATGATTACGTCCGATCCATCAACCTCCCCTTGGAACATGTGGACATGGAAATCGTGAAGAACGCCTTTGAAACCCAAATACGCGAAGGCAAGGACCTCATCGAACGGGAAGGCATAGAAATCGAGGAAATGATTGTGGTGCATGACGTGGACATGCAGTTCCAGGGGCAAACCCACATTCTCAGTTTTACTGTGGATGATCCCAGGGTTTCCAAGTCTAGGCTGCGCTCTTCCTTTGAAGAAGCCTACTGGAACAGATTTTCTGTAGAATTGCCTGAGATTCGTCCGGTGCTGGTCAATCTTCACACGGCCGTCATTGGCCGACGCAAAGCAGTTCCATTGACTTCCCTCATGCCTCTAAAAAACGAATGGAAAAACAGCAATGAGTGTCAAAAAGGAACCCGTGCTGTCTGGTTCGAACAAGGCTGGCAGGAAACCCCTGTCTTTCACCGAGAACCGCTATGCCCCGGATCCAGAATCACAGGTCCCGCCTTGCTTGAACAGATGGACAGTACCGTGGTACTAGACCCCAGAGATGCGTTGGAAGTAGATTCCTTCGGCAACCTAATCATCACCCTCAACTCCTGACAGCAAGCATGCCCGGACTTGACCCCATTACCCTTACGGTCATCCAGAGTGGATTGCAGCAAGTCTGCAACGAGATGGATCTGGCCTTTGTCCGTTCCGCTTTCAGTCCGGTGATATCTGAGGCTCTGGACCGCTCTGATGGCATTTATGAAAGAGACACCGGGGAACTGATAGCCCAGGGTGAACTCGGGCTTCCGGTTTTTGTTGGCACGATGCAGTTCGGTACCCAATGCGTCATAGAACGTGCCAAAAATCTCAAGGATGGGGACTTATACATCGTCAATGACCCCTACCTCGGTGGAACCCATTTGATGGACGTACGTTTTGTCAAACCCTTCTTTTACCAGGGAGAGCTCTTCGCCTGGCTTGCGAACACCGGACATTGGCCGGATACTGGAGGAGCAGTGCCCGGAGGTTTTTCTGCCAATGCCACCGAAGTAGAACAGGAGGGACTGCGTCTCCCACCCGTAAAACTCTATAAAGCTGGAGTTTTGGACGAGGAAATTCTTTCGATAGTGCTTTCAAATATCCGAATTGCAGATCAACGCATCGGTGATATCAAAGCCCAGGCAGCAGCCCTTTCCGTCGGTGAAAAACGATTCACCGAATTGATCGATCGATACGGCAAGGATACGGTTCTCAAGGGGATTGGAGAACTGAAACAACGTGCTGCCCAACAGATGCGTGCACGAATCAAAAACATTCCTGACGGCACCTACTTAGGTGAGGCATTTGTGGATTCAGACGGTGTTGTCGATGAACCTTTGCGAATCTCCATGAAGATCAGCAAAAAGGATACTGAGCTTCATTTCGATATGTCGGGTTCCAGTCCTCCCTGTCAAGGACCTATGAACAGTGTCATTGCTACCACTCGTTCCTCGATCTACCTCGCCATCAAGCATATCTTCCCGGAGGTGCCGATCAATGCCGGTACTTTTGATCCTCTGCACATCAAAGATCCGGAAGGAACGTTTCTTTATGCCCGATATCCCCGCCCGGTCTCGGGATGTGCCGCTGAGGTGAGTCAGCGAATTGCCGAAGCTGTTTTCTCTGCACTCGTTCAGGCCATTCCAGATCAGCTGTTTGCAGCACCAGCCGGCACCAGTGGGAATTTTTGTCTTGGAGGATTTGACCCCAAACGTGAACGCAGTTATGTGATGTATGTCATCAGCGGAGGTGGATACGGCGGCAACCCTAAAGGCGACGGACTTTCGAATGGATGCTCCACCATCGGCATTTCCAAAACCACTCCTATTGAGGTCATGGAACAATATTATCCGGTCCTCTTTGAGGAGTACTCCCTTCATGAAGGATCAGGGGGTGCTGGCAAACAAAGAGGAGGTTTCGGTGTGAATTACAAGGTCCGGCTTCGTCGTGGAAACGCCAAGGCCTCAATGGTAATGGATCATGGTCGTTCGGGCCCTTTGGGTGCGCTGGGGGGAGAGAATGGTGGAGTAAACCGTGTTAGGATTGAAAGCCATGGAGATACCTACATCCCTCCCCATCTCTCCAAAGACCAGAACATTATGATCCGTGAAGGAGACACGATCCGTGTCTCAACCCCGGGAGGTGGAGGATTCGGCACCGCTTTTGAACGCGATCCAGAACGAGTCGCCAGGGATGTCAACCTCGGTTATTACACTGCTGAAGAGGTTCGAAAGCGATTTGGAGTGGTCATCGATGCAGCAGGTCAGTTGGACAAAGATGCCACAAAGAATTATCGCGGTAAGTTTTCAAAATTTCAGGACTGCCCCAACACAGTAGGATAGGTATATTAAACGACAGAAACTGCCCCACGGTGGGATGAGGCCTTTTCCAGTATGTGCTGATCTGCATCGATCACCACCTGGGCGATTTCATGTTTTGCGTCTTCTCCCAAAAATCCCTCTGGGGGAGCATTTCGGATTGATTCTAAAGCCATTTCACGTGCCTGGTCAAAAGCACTTCGACGATTTGCCGCTTCATAGCCATCACGATCCTGACGTAAAAATGCTTTGGGAGTATGCTGATCACGGCAAAATTTCAGCGTATGTGGACTGTCGAGGAAATGGCCTCCAGCTCTTATTTTAGAGATTTCATTCCAGTTCAGACTTTCTTCTGAAACATCCGGAACCCGAATAAACTGCCTCATCATGCCTCCCACTTCATTATCTAGCACCGCCTGCACCGGACTGAAAACCGTCGCACACTCCAGTTGTCCAATCCCACCAAGGATATCTGCACCTGAAAGAGCCACGTTCTGGGCCAGCAACGAACGTTCCACCATAGACTGTACATCTACGTCAGGAGTATCAGAACCAGCTCCGTAGGTGTGGGCAGGAAGTCCAAAACCCTGTTTCATGAGTTGAATCGACATGCTGGCAGCTTGCAAAGATTCGACACAGGACTGCAGTGCACTGCCTGTTCTCATATCCAGTGTAAACATCAACGGTGTTGCAATAACGGGAAGTCCAGGAGCAAGGACATGAGCAGTAGTCACCATGGCCAGGATTTCTGCTGCTGCCATGAGGACGAGGCCTGACACTGAGAGAGGTGCTGTCCCCCCAGCTGAGGGTAGACTGCAGGCATGAACAGGCATGCCATACTTTCCAGCCTGAAGGATGACTTCTGTGTCCATGAACTTGAATTCGAGAGGCGAAAAGGAGCAGGTGATACAACTTGCCAAGGGGCGTTGACGAAGTTTTTGTTCTCCACCTGCAGCAATGGCAGCAATTCGTATCAGGTATTCAATATTTTCCTTATTGTATGGCTGGATCCAGACGTGTTTGTCGGTTCGTTGGATCAAGGTTGCCAAGCCATGAATATCGGAGGTTAATTCGGGAACGCCATAAACGAATGGGTGGGCAATAAACCCAACTTCATCAAGATCGTTTCCTACGGCAGCAATTTCGGCGACAGCAGGAAGGTCAAGATTGCGATATTGCCCATTCTCTGGATTAACATATCCGTGCGCACCAGTACCGGTGCGCATGATGAAGCCCCCATCCTTCCGCGGAAGATGAATATCGAAAGAGGGCTTTTTCCCATATAAGGAGACCTCCTTGGGTACTGCAACTAAGGCCTCCTCTACCAAGGACCGCGGCAATCGCAGACGATTGGCATCGGTTCCTGATTGGGCTCCAGCATTTTTTAGGGCTTTGGTTGCTTCAGGATGGATGAAGATGAATCCATATTCTTCAAGGATTTCAAAGGCACGGTTCTTCAGAGTCTCAATGGCCGCTTCACCAAGAAAACCAAACCGAGGACGGCCCACCAAGGAGTCAAAGAGGTTAAAGGCATCAGGATGAGCTATCTCTTCATGAGTTATCTCATTTTTGCGTTTTTGAGAGCGTCTCGAGGCAGATCTTTTCCCCATAGCTACTGCTTTGGATTGATTCGAAATCTGTTCACTGTTTATAATTCTTGATAATCCAGACCATGGGAAGTTTCATTTTATATTTCTTCATTTTGGAAACTTGTCCCTCTGGAACAGCAGAAATTTGAGGATTAAATGTAAATGGATTTGAGATTCTCAGCGCAATCCATCATTGGCTGAAATCTGGTTTGCCTGCAGTCCTCCCATCCGGGCATGTACACGACCTCCCGTGGTCATCACAAGGGTAAACACGATTTCATTCGCACGCGGAGCATCTGGAATAGAAACTTCCATGGCATCGAAATGGCTTCTTACGTAGGAGGCATTGATGTGCGTGATAGGAACATCGAGGGTGCAACCCATTCCCCCTACCTTCTTTGCCGACGGGACGATCGCAAGGGCTCCTCCCAAAGCCTCACGCATGGCATAGCCACCTGGGACATGCCAGAGTGCTCCGTGTTCAAGTTCTCCATTCTCACCAACAATCGAACCTTTGCCATAGCTCTGGATACGATCAACACCTCCCAGCAGGGAGATCAGTTCCTGAGCAGCTTTAAGGCCTGATGGTTTCAATGCTTCCATCATCGGCATGACATCTTCCACAAAAGAGCCCGCATAGGGATTCCTGAGGACAATCATGATGGCACCTTTTTTCAAAGGTTCTTCAAGGGGTGGACCGCCTTCATGACGAATGGTTTCCACATGGGTCACCACTTTTCGAATTTGAATCAATTCACTCATGACTTCCTGCTTTCTGGATTTTGAACAATCCTTGTATTTTGTTGAAGAGAAAGATAGGCGGTTTCAATCCAACCTTGGTTAATAAAATATTTTGCTCGTTCAATTCCTCTTTCGAGGGCCTCATTTACACCTGAATCTGGCAATCGACCGACCTCTATGGTGACAAGGAATTCCCCAAGATCACTGTTATCGACCAATTCTGATGCAGGTTTTCTAATGATCGCAGGATGGTTGATGTTGACAGCATTCGCAATCAAAGTTGCAGCAGCATCTGCGTGGGCTGTTGTGGGTGCCAAAACCGTTACGGCATCGGCAATTCCTAGGCTTTGGGAACGTCCTTTCCAGCCTGATGTTGCCACACCACGAACTGGACTTTGGAAATCGATTTCTACTTCCGCATCCAATGTAGGAATATCAGGATTGTTGATCACCCCTAAACGGAGACGTGCATTTTCTTTCAGCCACAATGCAATGTCTCCTCCATTGTTCACCATCACCCGTTCCAGTCCATGAGCCTGGATCATTGTATCCCGGATTTCATCTGCAACGGCACCCGCAACTGCAGCCATGGGTGTGATGAAATCGTCCAAACCTTGAACGGCTGTAACCATCCGCTTTGCAACCGAGCTCTGTAGTTCAGGAAAATCCTTGTTCCAGGGAGAACGTAACCATTGAAGCTCAGCGACCAATTCTTCTAAAATAGTATCAAACCGTTGAACCGCAAATGAAAATGCATTGATCCTATCCTTTTCTGAAGCATCGACAACAATTAAAAGATCGATGGGGCCATGTTGGAGGTGTAAACGGTTAGCAGAAAGGATACGGTGAACCGCGTTGCTGTTCGAGGTTCCTTGCGCAAATTGAGGTTCAAGGAAGGTTTCCTGAGGCATTTGCAACATCCTTCCAAAGGAATCATCAGCATTTGATTGCATTGTTTCCTGCCACATGGATTCACGTCTGTCAAAAAGGCCAGGGATTCGCTTCGTTCCACGCCTTGATACTCACCTCACGCTGCTCAACCAACTCTTCTAGTTTCCGGATGGAATCCATATGCCCACCCATGTTCCGGAAATCCTCTTTCTTCATGGTGAATTCGATGGGAGCAACCAGGGCCGGGGTCGGAACCGAGCCGAAGGAATTCTCAGGCATACGGGTGACATCGGCCATCAAGGTGATTCCCCCTCCCGGCCAGATGTAGGCAGGGGCACCGCCGCAGGTTACCCGGGTCAGAAGATCCCTGACCGAGCGTGTCAGACGGACCGGATTTTCGGTCACTCCGGCCCGGAGACTTCCCCCGGCGCCTGCCATGAAGACCACGCTCGCCAAAGCGGGTTCACAGTTTTCCCCGATCCTCTCAACGACGGTCTGGAGCACCTCAGGCATTTCCTTTTCAACCGGTTTCAGTGCGTCATCCAAAATGAAAAAAGCGGCATCCTCGCCGGTGGTGCTTACCATCAGGAGTCTTAAACCTGGAAAAGCCACTCCCGGTTTGATGCGATCAATGATTTCCAAAGGATCCTTGATGTTGGTCCCCCCCCAGCCATGTCCGGGCTCGGCGACCTGGAAGTACCGTCCCGGGGTAGAACGCCTGCCCCGCACACGGAGTCCGGAAGGAGTCATTCCCAGAAACCGTCCTGCCTGGTGTTCTGAAAGCATTCCGGTGATATGATCGTCCACAACAATCACCTCATCCGCATGTCCATACCACTGCCGGGCAAAAATGCCGATGGTTGCTGATCCGCATCCGACGCGCATCCGCTCTTCCTGATTCCCATCAATCACTGGAGCTTTGCCTGCCTGGATCTGTAGTTTGGAACCATCATCGACTTCCATGGACACTTCTTTGCGGTTGCATAGAGAAAGCATCATTTCACAGGTCACCCGTCCTTCCTGCTTGCTTCCACCAGTAAGATGTCGCACCCCTCCCAGGGAAAGCATTTGCGATCCGTATTCTGCAGTCATCACATGCCCTACTTCTTCACCTTCACAACGGACAGAAGCCTGTTCGGGGCCGATAAAACGGTCGGTGTCAATTTTTACTTTGATGCTGCAGTAGCTGAAAATGCCTTCGGTAACCACTGTGACCATGTCCACCCCTTCATGCTCGCTTCCGATGATAAATGGAGCGGGTTTGTAATCCGGATAGGTCGTTCCACTTCCAACGGCAGTGGGAAAGACAGCGTCCTGAGCGATCAGGGAACCATCCCAGCCTTGAGAGGATTCCAAAAAAGGTACTACCTGCTGCTCATCCTCCAAAGTGCGTTGAGTGAGGAGAACGGGGTCGAGCCGTTTTAGTTTTCCGTCGACATTTCCGTAACGGTCACAGGACCCTGTCTTGCCAGGACTGATGCGGCAGAGGATGGGGCAGGCGTTGCAGTTGACTTTCTGAAGTTCAGCAGATGTTTGAAGCGTTTCAGTCATACCCGATTTACCTTTTGTTTCAATGCACTCAGAACCCGATCCGGTGTGGCGGGAATTCGGTGAATAGCAACTCCGGTGGCGTGTTTAATCCCTCCAAGGATCGCCGGGGCGGTGGGAATCAAGGCATGCTCTCCAATCCCTTTGGCACCATAAGGACCCAGCGGTTCAGGATCTTCGATGAGCATGATCTCAATGTCCGGCATATCTCCAACCGTTGGGATCAGGTAATCATGAAGATTTTCTGTCACTCCCTGGACGTATTCCTCCATCAGGGCCATTCCCAGTCCCTGGGCCACTCCTCCCTGGATCTGGCCCTCGACCTGAGTCGGATTGACGGTACGTCCAACATCATGGGCGGCGGCAAGCCGAAGTACCCGTGTGGAACCCAGTTTCAGGTCCACTTCCACTTCTGCGATGTGTGCCCCGAAACCATAGGTGGCATAAGGTGATCCTTGTCCGTTTTCATCAAGTTTGGTAGTAGGTGGATCGAAAGTGCCTTCACCCACAAGCACGTCCCCGTTCAAGCGGGGGAGCAGATCGGAGAGCAGAATGGAGTGCTCTCCATTTTGATCCTGAACCCAAAGTGTATTGCCCTCCAGACGGAGGTTTGCATCTTCTTCTGCTTCCGCAAGATGAATGATCTGAGACCTCAAATGTTCTCCTGCTAATTGCGAGGCTTTTCCTGAAACAAATGCCTGCCTCGAAGCCGAGGTTTTTCCGGCATCTGCCGTCAGGTCCGTGTCTCCCATGATGAAACGGAACGAAGAATCAGGAAGGCCCAATGCTTCAGAACAAATTTGGATCATGATCGTATTGGCACCCTGTCCGATGTCCATGGCCCCATTGTAAAGGGTGATCAGACCCTCGGAGTTGATCCCAACACGCATGGTTGATGGATTGGACATGGAGGTATTTCCGCATCCATACCAACAGCTTCCAATCCCGACACCGCGTTTGATGGTTTCTGATTTTTCATTGAAATCCATTGATGCCTTAAGCCATTCCTTCCAACGGGGTTGGAGTGCTTCCAGACATTCCGCCTGTCCAACGCTGTTTTCCAAAAGTTGGCCTGAACCGGTCCGCTGACCTTTGCGCAGAGCATTTTTGAGACGGAATTCGAGAGCATCGATTCCTGTTTGCTCTGCCAATAAATCCATCAATGCTTCATGAGCAATCGCTGATTGAGGAACCCCAAATCCTCTAAATGCTCCAGAGGGAGGACCATTGGTCAGCAATGCCCTGGTTTTGGCAAGAATGTTCGGCACGAAATAGGGGCCGCTGCAGTGAATTGGAACGCGGTCCGCAACAGTGGGGCCCCAGGATGCATAAGCTCCGGTGTTGAAATCTCCATCAAAATGAAAACTTGTCAGTGTCCCGTCCTCCCTACAGGAAGCCGATGCTTTCATCCGGGCAGGATGTCTTTTGGTGGAAGAAGCCAGGGATTCAGGACGGTTGAAAGTACATCGAACAGGCTTGCCCAGAATCCAGGCCGCAACTGCAAGCAAAGGCTGCACGGAGCAATCAAGCTTTCCCCCAAACCCACCACCTACCGCGGAAGGAATGATACGAACCTGATCAGGATTGATTCCCAACACCTGCGCGACTTCATCTCGGTCCATGTATGGGGTCTGGGTGGAAACAAAGAGTTCCAGACGCTGATCCAGCCTTAGCGCGTATCCTGCTTCCGGTTCGATGTAGGCATGCTCCACATAGGATGTTTCCCAACAACCCTCCGCTTTCAAGGTTGATTGTTGATAAATCGATTCTGCATCTCCTTTCTTCAGAAAACCCTCTGCCAGAATATTATTCTGATGAATCTCCTGAACTGGAGGGATTTGGGCTTCCAGCGCATCATCATAATTTTCTATGGCGGCCAAAGGGGTCCACTCTATTCCCAAATCTGCATCTGCAATTGATTCAATGGACTTTCGGCCTCCGACCAGGGCTGCAACGGCTTCACCTCGGTAACTCACTTCTTCTTTTGCTAAAACCGGCTGATCTTTGATGTGGGGGTAAATACCAAAACCCTTATTACCAGGAACATCCTGCCAGGTTAGCATACGGACCAACCCAGGGAATTCAGCAACGATGCTTTCAGAAGCTGGCAGAACAAAAGATGCACGTGGATGCGGAGAACGGATTACACGAAGCCACATCGAATCCTGAGGTGCTGTATCGGCACCATAAATTTCTGTCCCTAATAATTTTGATTTACCATCTACTTTTTCGGTTCTTGCTCCTACTCCTGATTCTGCACTCGAAGGAAGTTCTGAACTACTGGTCCCGGAAACTTCCAAAACTGCCGCCACGATTTTCGAATATCCAGTACAACGGCAAAGTACACCTCCCAAAGCATCTTCTACCTCTTTCCTGGAGGGCTTTGCATGACGGTTCAAGAGGGACTGAGCCGCCATCAGCATGCCTGGGGTACATATCCCACACTGTGCTGCCCCGTATCGATGAAAGGCCTGCTGGAGCAGGCTGAGGGCTCCATCTTTTGCTAACCCTTCCACGGTTTGGACATCATGGCCTTCCAACTGCCCTGCAGCCGTTAAACAGGCAAAACGCTGCTCCCCGTCGATGAGGATGGTGCAAGCTCCACAATCTCCTGCATCACATCCAACCTTGGTCCCGGTCAGACCAAGTTCCTCCCTCAAAACATCTGAGGTTCGTGAAACAGGATTGGAGGAGATTGAGTACCCTTCCCCATTCAGGATGAAACGGATGGTTCTGGATCCGGTTTCAACTTCCATAATGTCTACTCATATATTTCTGGCAAAATGTGATTTGAGAATTACCACAAATCTGGGTTTGACAAGGAGCTAACACAGGATACTGCTGCAGGCGTATTTTTTTGCGTCCACTCTTTAAGAACAGTTGCTTGCCATCCAAAAGGGTATTCCAAATCGTAAGGTGCATTGAATTCACTGGCAGTATCCGTTCGAAAACCGAACCTTCCATAAAATTCTGGATCACCATAGACAAAAACGAGATGAATCCCATCGTCGGTTAATATCTCCAAACCCTGTTTAATAAGAGATGAACCGATTATTTGTTTTTGGTATCCAGAATCCACAGCCAAAGGCGCGAGGATGTACGCTTTACAATTTTGATTGTTTTCAATACGTACAGGACTGAATGCAACATGCCCCATGATCGTGTCATTGGTCTTTGCGATCAGTGACAAAATTTCCGGTTCAGTTTCTTCAACAAGAAGTTTACAAGCCAATGTTGCCACCAACTCATGTTCATTTTCTGGAAAAGCAGATCGGTAAATTTCTTTGATTCTTCCTATATCCTGTTCTTCTGCGGATTCTATGATCATCCTCTGGGTTTAACTGCAGGTTTTCTGGATTGCTCTTTGAATCAATTCTGAAACCACGTCCATACGGAAACTTGCTCCTGCACGAATATCATCAATCGGTGAAAGTTCTTCCAGATGGCCATCCTTGATGAGGATTTCATCCATTTTTTTACCTTCACAGTCGCTTTCTAATGTTTTAAGCCTCAATGCTTTATCAGAGCATGCTCCCACAGCAATTCGGATTTTTTCAATTCTTTGATTCTCATTCCATTCGACCACCACAGCTGTCATCACGATGGAAATCACTAGGTATTTCCTTGCACCTAATTTTTCAAAAGCTCCAACAGCCTTTATCGATGGATGAGGAACAAAGATCCCAGTTACCAATTCATCAGGAGCTTTCGCGGTCTTCCTGTTTCCCAAAATGAATTCATGCAGATTGAGTCTTCGTATCCCCCGCATTGATTGGAGTTCTACAAGTGCTTCCAACGCCATTAGGTTGGGTGCACTGTCAGCAGCAGGAGACGCATTACATAGATTGCCGCATAGGGTCCCTGCATTCTGGGTTTGAACTCCCCCAATCGTCTTTGAAGCCTGTTGCAGTCCCCGAAAAGCTTTGGGTAAATCGGCATGCATCACATCCGTCCAGGTCGTCAGGGCACCCATCCAAATTCCCTCTGCTTTCTTTTCAATTCCGCGGAGCGAACGGATTCCCGTCAGATCCATTACATTTTCCTGGATCGGTTTCCCTACACGTGCGGGATAGAAGTCGGTACCTCCGGCCAAAGGGATACAGGATTCCTGACTGAGGATCTCTAAAGCCTCTTCTGTGGTCGTAGGACGATGATAGGAAGACATGGAATTTTTCAGTCAAAATAATGTCCGTAACCTTACATGAATTCAGTCAAAAGGAAAATCACAGGATGACGAAATTGATTGGATTTCCAGGTTTCAAAGGTTCAAAAAAAAATACTTAAACACTATGGCTGGGCAAGAGGGAACATCTCCGTTAGGATAAAAATATTTCACCAACCTACGAAGAAAACCATGGATGCAGAACTTTGGAAATTGAGTGCCGCCAAAATGGCGATAGGAATAAGAAACCGCCAATTCTCAAGTGAGGAAGTAGTCACCTCGGTAAAGCAAAGAATTGCGAAGCTCAATCCACTTCTGAATGCGATTGTTGGAGATGGTGGCGAAAACGCTCTTGAGGAGGCTAAAAAGGCCGACCAGGCGGTTGAAAAAGGCAAAATTTTAGGCCCTCTCCACGGGGTGCCTGTGACGATCAAGTCCAATGTCGACGTCAAAGGCCAACCCACCTCCAACGGACTACCCGTCTTTGCCGATTTTATCGCTAAAGATGATTCACCGGTTGTCAGCAACCTTAAGAAAGCCGGTGCCATCATCATCGGTCGGACCAACACCCCTGAGCTTTCGATGCGCATGACGACCGACAATCCTCTTCATGGAAGAACGCTCAACCCCTGGGATGAGCAGGCCAGCCCTGGAGGGTCTTCGGGAGGGGCATCCTCGGCTGCTGCAGCGGGATTCGGTCCTATTCACCACGGAAACGATATCGGTGGATCCTTACGTTATCCTGCTTTTAATTGCGGTTTGGCCACCGTCAAACCGACTTTTGGAAGAATTCCTGCCTGGCTTCCTTCGGCTCCAGCAGAACGGGGCATGCTGTCCCAGTTGATGTCGGTTCAGGGGGCCATATGCCGTGAGGTGGAAGACGTCCGTCTGGCCACACGGGTGATGGCTGGATCAGATGCCCGTGACCCTTTCTGGATGCCCGTACCATTTGACAACTGGCCTGATGAGGATCAGCCCCTCCGGGTCGGGGTCACGACCGAAAACTATGGACATCCCATCCATCGGGACATTCAGGCTTCAGTGGAAAAAGCTGCTGGTTATCTTTCCGATGCAGGCTATGCGGTTGAAAACGTGACCACTCCATCCGTTGACAAAGCCGCCGAATGCTGGTTCAGAATTCTGGGACATGAACTAAAAACTTACCTCATGCCAGTTGCCATTGAACACGGCAGTAAAACCATCCAGCAGATTTTCGAATGGTATTTTCAGATGGGCACCGTCTCCGATGCAGAAGCCTATCGGGAAGGCGTTAAAGAACGCACCGCGATGACCAGGGAGTGGAATGTCTTCCTGGAAAAGACCCCACTTATCCTATCACCATTCTTCCTTCAACCAACACCAGATTGGGATTGTGATGCGAAAAGTTTTAAGGGAACCCGGGACGCGTTTTATTCCGCCATCTACAGCACTGGAATCAACTGGCTTAGCTTACCTGCTGGAGTGGTGCCGATCGGGATGATCGAAGGGCGTCCTGCAGGAGTACAAATCATCGGGAGACGCTTCCGAGAAGATCTGATCCTCAACGCCATGCAAAAGATTGAAGAGAGAGAAGGAATACTCACGGAACAACTCTGGAAGAGATCGGAGATGCATTAAAAGAAACATATCGTTAAAAATTTATTCCATTTCGGGCAGGATGGAACAGGAATCATTTTCCCATCCTCGCCAACCTCTAATGTCTCTCTCCACTCATTTAAGTTTCCTCGGAATTATTCCAGGACTTGTTTAATCTAGAGGAATTGCCATCAAGCTTGATGGCAAAAAGCCATTGTCATCTACAAGTAAAGCATGTCGGAAGACTCCCTTTCAGAAGATACCCGGCTTTGTAAAGGAAAAGTTCTATTTCCCTGGCATGGCAGGTTGGGTCTGTTATTGATCGCTGTTTTCTGGACCCTGAACTGGACTTTGCCAGGGTTGCGAACCCATTGGGGATTTTTCCCGCTCTGGCTCGGTTACTGCCTAACTGTGGATGGATTGGTCTTTCTGCGACGCGGAGATTCATTGTTCATGCGCGACCGCAAGGCTTATGCCTTGTTGTTTTTGATTTCAATGCCGGGATGGTGGCTATTCGAACTGCTCAACCTGCGCCTGCAGAACTGGGTTTACCTGGGCATGGAGGAGTTCAGCGATCTTGAATATTTCCTGCTTTCCTCACTCAGTTTTTCGACGGTTATACCTGCCGTATTTGGAACCGCAGAACTTTCAGGAAGTTTCAATTGGATCCGCAATCTTCCAAACGGACCGAAGGTTTTTCCATCCCGCAGGAATCTGATTTTTTTCGGAGTTTCAGGATTGGGGATGTTCATCCTGATGCTGATTTGGCCAAAGTTTTTCTTCCCCTTTGTCTGGCTCAGTATTTTCTGCCTGATCGAGCCATGGAACCACCAATCAGGTCGTCGATCACTGTTTGAATCAACCCGTCTAGGTGACTGGCGCCCACTCGTAGCGCTTTGGATCGGTTGTTTGATTTGTGGATTTTTCTGGGAATTCTGGAATTTCTGGTCCTATCCAAAATGGATCTATCAGATCCCCTATGTTGATTTTCTACATGTATTCGAAATGCCTGTGCTGGGTTACCTCGGATACCTGCCTTTCGCCCTTGAACTGTTTGGGCTTTACCACCTCATGGCAAGTATTTTCCCCTTTTCGTTGAAATCAGATTATCTTCAAATCATCCCTGGTCAACAGGAACATGAATGATTTGGAGTTTAAAAATGAATACAGATCTTATTCAGTCCAGGGTGGAATGATTTTGGAGTTTAGCGAGATATTCCTGACTCAAATATTCCGCTCCGGCCAACAGGTGATCGAGGTATTCGCGGGTGGGAGGGTTTTCCAGACCCGTTTTGAGGGCAATGTACGCCGTTGCCGGGCATTTGCCGTTGCCGTTGATATTCACTTCCAATCTTTCACGAGCGTAATGTCCTGCTGAGACCCCTTCGAAACCGTCCAGGCTGACAAGGTCTTGTTCCGCCAACTGATAAAGAACTCCTTCAACTTTTTCACCCTTCAACGGACGGATGTTGGCCTTTCCTCCGTCATTCGACTGTTTATCAAACAACAGTTGGTAGTCCTTCAAAATCGCAGCGCGTAAAGGCGGCATCCAGCCGATTCGTTGCTTCATACGCTCAGGGTTCATATTGGAACCATAGGCAAAATATTCAATTTGAGACATCCTTGTTTTTTTTCCTCAAGGTCCAGGGGATTTATTACACCAAAGCAAGTTCATATTTTCTTCACAATCTTCTGTTATCATGCAAGAACTGGATCTTTCAGAAATCGCTGATCAAACTTTCAAGGAATGAGGATCTTCACTCGATTGAACCGGTGTTTGATGGGTTCAGGCTTTTGGATGTAATTTCATATGGGAAACCTATGATGGAGAAGATTTCAGAATGTCTTCACAAGTGATTGGAACAAAAATAAAAATCAGACTGAGCTGGAAACTTTTCGGAGTGATGATGCTCAACGCGATTTTGATCGTCGGAGTGATGGTTGTGATCGCGAACCTCTTAGTTTCAAGGGAATTTCAAGGATACATCAAAGCCAACGATCTTGAGCGATTTCAAATCGTCAAGGAAAGCCTGCAGGAATACTATTCTCTGAATGGCAACTGGGACGGACTGATCTCGGGACCAGGAAGTTTGGGAGTGATCCTGAACCGCAGTATGATGATGGATCGCCAGTATCGTCAACCGGCCATTCAAAGTCCACGCAGGCGAAATTACCTGAAACAACGCTTTTTTTTCCCTCGTGAAAGAGGCAGGAAACGTGAAAGACCTTTCAGCACTCCTCCCCCCTTCCCAGACCCTTCTAGTTTAAACCTTCTTCCGAATGCCCCAAAAGGGCCTGGTGATTATTTTATGCAGAGGGTTGTTGTCTTCGACAACAACAAGAATCTTTTAATGGGCCGTTTGCAGAGCCATCCTCCGGAGTTCATGGAAGAACTTTTTCATCAAGGATCGCTCCTGGGCAGAATCGGGCTATACCCTCCAGAGATGCTGCCTCATCCCAGGGATGAACTTTTCCTGAAGACCAAAAGCACCATCTTTTGGGTACTTGCGATTATGATGGGTCTGATGGCAACCATCATCTCATTGGGACTTTCTTGGTACCTCTTGAAACCTGTCAAAAAGCTTACTGAAGGAACACAGGCATTGGCCCGTCGGGAATTCGAGGCCAGGGTAGAAATCGAAAGTCGAGATGAACTAGGTCAGCTCGCAGAAGATTTTAATCATATGGCAGAAACCCTGGAAAGTTTCGAAAACCAGCGCAGGCAGTGGCTATCGGATATCTCCCATGAACTGGGTACACCACTTTCGGTATTGCGTGGAGAAATAGAAGCAATTCAGGATGGAGTACGTGAAATGACTCCTGAACGGTTGGAATCACTGCATGACGAAGTGATGCAACTGAATCGCATCGTCGAAGACCTTAAACTGATCAACCGCGCTGAGGCGGGGGCACTGGAATTGCGGAAAGAAGAATTTTCAGCCGTGGAACTGTTGTCCAGAACCGCATCCAGTTTTCAAACACGTTTTGAAACTCACCAAATTCAAGTTACACGAGATTTTGGACAAACTTTAGATATCATGATCCAAGCAGATCCCGATCGGATCAGACAGGTTTTTGAGAATCTGATGGAAAACGTCATCCGGCATGGCGATGGCCCCGCCATTTTGAGCCTCAGTGCTCGTAAAGCAAATTCCCAGCTGGAATTGAGTCTCTGCGATAATGGACCTGGAGTTGATCCCAAAATGCTTCCACATCTTTTTGATCGATTTTTTCGTGCGGATGAATCTCGAAGTCGAGTCAGTGGTGGAAGCGGACTGGGGCTGGCGATCTGTAAAAATCTGGTGGAAGCCCATGGTGGCCAGATCGAAGCACAGGAGAACCGTCCCCGAGGTCTTTGCATCCGACTTACACTGCCTCTGATCCAGAAAGAAGCATCATGAAAAATGAACGGATTCTCGTCGTTGAAGATGAACCGAAAATTGCTGAGCTGCACCGGGATTATCTCGATAAATCAGGGTTTCAAGTGCGTATCCTCAATCGCGGAGACCGGGTAGTGGATCTCATGCGTCAAGATCCTGCGGACCTGATTCTGCTCGACTTGATGCTTCCAGGGCAATCAGGAATCGATGTCTGCCGCGAACTGAGAAGTTTCAGCAATATCCCGATCATCATGATCACTGCCAAAACAGAAGAAATAGACAGGCTGCTGGGACTGGAACTGGGTGCGGATGATTACATCTGCAAACCCTTCAGCCCGCGTGAAGTGGTCGCACGGGTCAAGGCTGTCTTACGCAGAAGCCGCCTGACTACCACAGACGGACCCTGGCTCAAGGGCGGACCAATCCGGCTCAATTCGGAAACCAGGGAAGTCTTGATTGAGCAGAACCCGATCAATCTGACACCAAATGAGTTCGGCCTGCTCGAAGTCCTGCTGAAAAGACCCGGGCGGGTTTACAGCCGTGATGAGTTGCTTACCCTGGTGCAGGGTTATGACTATGCAGGATATGACCGGACCATAGACACACACATCAAAAACCTGCGGAAAAAATTACAAACCTACGGAGTGGAAGCCTCCATCAACTCCGTCTATGGGGTCGGTTATCGTTTTCAGATCCCGAGTTGACGGGCGATGAGTTCCTTCATGATTTCGTTTGTTCCACCATAAATACGCTGGACCCGGGCGTCTAAGAAATAACGTGAAATCGGATATTCGCTCATATAGCCATATCCTCCAAATAGTTGAAGACAGCGATCACATACCTCAAACTCCACATCGGAAGCCCAGTATTTCGCCATGCTCACTTCCCGGGTCAATTCCTCACCACGCATGTGCCGGGGAATAAGATCGTCGATGAATGACTGGGTAACCTGGATTTTGGTAGCCATTTCAGCCAGTTCAAAACGGATGTGTTGGAAACGGGAAAGCTCCTTGCCGAATGCCTTCCGGGACTTGACGTAATCGAGGGTGTGCTGCAGTGCTCCTGAGGCATGAGCAACAGCGCCAATGGCCAGAAACAGACGCTCCTGCTGAAGATTCTGCATCATCTGCGCAAATCCTCGGTTCTCTTCTCCGAGCAGATTCTCTTCCGGGACCCGACAGTCATCAAAAAAGATTTCCGAAGTATCCTGAACGTGGAGTCCTATTTTTTCAAGATTCCTCCCCCGCGCAAAACCTGGAGAATCAGAAGGAACCAGCAGAAGGCTGATGCCATCATGGGGTCGTTCAGGACTGGAGGTACGTACCGCAACTATGAAAAGATCCGCCAACTGGCCATTGCTGATGAAGATCTTCGAACCGTTGATAACATATTCCCCGTTTTTTAAAACGGCCCTGGTTTCGATTCTTCCAAGATCAGAACCATGGCCCGGTTCGGTCATCGCCAGAGCAAGAACGGTTTTCCCGCTGATACATCCCGGAACCCAGTAACGGAGTTGGGACTCATTGGCAAACTGCTCGAGGTAGGGGAAAACAATGTCATTATGAAGGGAGATGAAAAATCCTGGAGTACCTTGATAAGACAATTCCTCCGCAATCACCACTGAATGCAGCAACTCCGCCCCAAGACCCCCATACTCCTGCTTTGCGGTTGGACAGAGCCATCCCTGATTCCCGGCATCCAGCCACATCTCCCTTGGCACCTGCCCTTCTTTTTCCCATTTAGGATAATCGGGAAGAATGCTTTTTTTGATGTATTCGCAAAAAGTACTGCGAAGCAGGGAGTGTTCTTCTTGAAATAGAGTACGCTCCATCATTGATCCTCTGGATTCCAGGAGGGTTTACGTTTTTCCAGAAAAGCGGCGATGCCCTCCCGGCAGGATTCGGTTTCCCAGGTTTGAGCCAGCCTTTCGATTGTTTCATTAAGGACTTTTTCTGCAGGACGGCCATCTACTGCCGAGATCAGTTTCTTGGAAGCCGAAACGGCTTCAGGAGCACAACGAAGAACACCATTCACTTCTTTTTCCACCACAGCATCCAAGTCTTCGTCAGGAACGGCTTGATGAAGCAAACCCAACTGAACCGCCTCCTTAGCACTAAAGCGTTTGGCATTGAGCATCACCCGGCGGGTATTCGATTCGCCTAGACGTTTGACCACATAGGGTGAGATGGTGGCTGGTATCAAGCCGAGGGTGACCTCGCTCAAGGAAAAGGTGGCCGATTCCACTCCGATGGCAATGTCACAACATGATATCAGTCCCAGTCCACCTCCATAAGCCGGTCCGTTGATTCGCCCAACCACCAGGAAAGGAAGCCGGTTCAACTCGGAGAGCAACAGTGCCAGTTCTTCCGCGTCCTTCATCCGTTCCGAATCATCCTGATTCGTCATCTCCTGCATCCATTTAAGATCTCCTCCAGCACAGAAACTCTTTCCTGAGCCTGTAAGTACCAAAGCCCGCAATTCTGACATCTCCGTGAAACCCCTCAGAGCCTGGCGCATCTCACGGATGAGTTGCATGTTCAAAGCATTGTGGACTTCAGGGCGTTGAAGCTCGAGTCGACCTATCCCCCATATGTCCAGCGAGTATTTCAGGGTTTCAAAATTGATCATATTTCCACGACTTAATGAGGGTTCTGGGCGGCTATCAATTGATTTGCCAATCTAGCGACCCCCTATCTTAAACCTCAGACTGAATGTATTCAATTCCTAACTCTGAATCCAAAAGGAGTGTCTAATCCTTAATAAAGTTGAAGGGTTGAAAAAAAATTTGAAAGATTTTTGTATAACTTTGATTTTAATTTTTCATGACTTAATTATTGTCTAAATTTATAAATCATTTAACCAAATCCAAAGTTTATGAAAGGTCCTATGAAATCTTATATATTGAGCTTTTTGACTTCAACCTTATTCATCGGTGTATTTGTTAATCCACTCTAATCAGCGGATTTGAATGGAAACCGAGGCAGCAACATTGTTTCATTCGGTACCAGTGCAGGCTTGTTGAGTTGGGCCAATGTTACAAATCCGATTTATTTTGCCCTACCCGGTGAAGACTGAACCTTTGGTATTGAATAGAGGCTCAAAACATTAATACAGACTCGACGAGTTCAGGGATCAAGAGTACGGGGTCGTTCAACATCACCGATATGGGACTGTTTACCCGATATTATTATGGTAATTCATTCAACTCCATCCTAGCCCTGAACTCCATGAGTTCTGAGATGAATGTTGCTTCCACCAATTCAACAACGGAAGGTAGCGCTACTGGTAAACTTTCAACCTCCGCGATGCGTTTTACTGCAGGCATCGACAATGAATGGAGGATGGACTGGGGGTATATGATTGGAGCAGATTGGCTCTCCGACTCCACTTTGCTAACTCAGTCTATAAGCGCAAGTGTGAGCGAATCCACAGGGGGTATTGACACAACCGATACCAATACATCTGGAAGGACTAGGGGAGCTTGTCAATGTGTTATTCTCGATACCAGGTATACTGGTCTTTCGGATAGGTTTAGGTTTTAATAAAATATTGACTTATGTCCGGGCATGGCATGGATTAAGCATTAAAAGGGTGTGCTTTCAACTTTTCAAAATTATTTTCATGGAGGTATCTAATGTTCAATAGATTTTTTCTTTCTTTATTAGCTCTCATCGTAGGCGGTGCATTGACAATCAATGCTGCAGATGATCCGAGCCGATTCAGGCTTTATTATCCAGCATCAACAAGTGCAACAGTGAGTGATTGCTCAACATGTACTGTAACAGCAGAAGGCTACAGTCTACATTATGTTTTTGGATTCGGGTTGGGTCTCGGAACGTCGTCTAGTAAGGCTAAAGTTTCAGGTGATACTTCTTCTACTTCTGAATATTCGTATGATGCTGATAGCATGCTTGATCTTAGCTATACCTTTGGATCAGATTTCACGTTTACATTAGGTTATGGTGTAGGAAGCGCAAAGCTATCAGGTCATCCAAGTGTTACAACTACTTCTGGAAATTCTTCAAACAGTCTTATAGGACTAGGCTATAACTTTGATGGAATTGAAATTCTTCTTGGAATTAGAATGGTTAGTGCTAATATAAAGGGCACTTATCAAGCCAATTTAGGAGGTACCATGATTGATTTTCCTCTTGAAGTAAAACCGAACTGGAATACTACAGATATAGGAATTGGTTTTACATTCTAATCACCCTCCTAGTTTTACTGGAGAAGATTAAATTCTTCTCCAGATCTTAAAATTCTTTTTTATATTTTGGTGTATAGATCATAAGCAATATATCATACGTGCTTATGATGAATCATTTTCAGAATATTTCGTTCTATATCCTATATATTGCACATTTTTTTGCATTTTATGGGGGCTATAATTGGGTTTCGGCTGAAAACCTAGCAAACCACTATCCACCTGATAAACCAAAACTAAGCAGACTCTCTAACCATCCATACTGGCACAAACTCCTTCATATTTATCAACCAGGTGAATCCATAGGTCAATGGAGCACCCGGAGTGATGTTGTTTCTCCCGATTTCTTTATACATCCTCAAGGCAGCACGAATCCCGACTTAGAATTGCAGGCAACCATGCAGGCGATTCAAGAACCGATTGGTGAAGATCCTAATACGCACGCACGTTGTCGGTTCATCGCCCGCACGAAGTGGCTGATGTCGGTCCTGGATTTCCCTCCCCTTCCGGATATCCGCTGCTCGATGTTCGAACGTTGGGCCAATCTAAAGGAAGCGACCGAGATGAACATCATCTTCGTCTCAGCCTATCTTAAAAATCCTGCATCTGCCTTTGGGCACATTCTGATTCAGTTCAATTCGAAAAACCGTTTTTTCAATCATTCCCTATTGAGCCCGACCCTCAATTTTGGAGCCATCACAAATCCTGAC
>Ga0066828_10000203_pt1 | contig 24310 bp, 17 predicted proteins | sample ETNtaG_24_FD_65497 | JGI IMG/M metagenome (GOLD analysis project Ga0066828, IMG submission 65497) | Marine microbial and viral communities from oxygen minimum zone, Eastern Pacific Ocean - ETNP201306SV47 | ecosystem: Environmental > Aquatic > Marine > Oceanic | place: Pacific Ocean: Eastern... | reverse complement strand
ATCTCCTCTCAAGAATCCTGATCTGCGAAGAGATCTGCTGCAATGGTCCGACGAATGGGAAAAACTGGAACCAAAAATTCGACTCTTCCAGCCCCTTTCCGGCTCCACTCGTCCGGGCAATGCACCGGAAAGAAGGTTGGTGGGAATGTATCATCATCTTGCAGTTACGGCGAACCAGGGCCTTTTCAAAAGCTGGTTGATGTTGCTTAGCCAGGTCAGTCAAAGGGAACATAATAAGCCTTTGCGTCGTGTCATCCTGGAACTGAGCCAGGAGATCTTTGAGACCCCGAACTGGGAAGTCTGGAGTTTAAAACCCAGCAAAGCAAAACAGAAAACAGAATTGATCGGACAGGACAGGAAAGTGATCATCTGGGCTAATGCGATCCTCCCTTTTTTCCTGGCTTACGCCCGGTTCGAGAAGGACTTGCAGTTAGAAATGCTGCTTTACAGGATTTTCATGGTCCTCCCTCCGGAAGCGTCCAACCGTAAAACACGATTCATGGAACGGCGTCTCTGGACTTCGTCTCAAAAGGATCTCAGACTGAACAGCTTCGGATTCCGTCAGGGGATGCTTCAAGTCCATGCCGATTTTTGCCATAATTTTTTCCAGGGATGCGCGGAGTGTGAATTGCTAGAAATGCTCAAGACCCGCGCAGGCTGAAATATTCCGGCTTAAGACAACGGTGGATTTGCTCGATTGTGTCAGGTCCGAAGCGCTGGGCTCTTTTCCATCTTGCATGGCTCTGTTATAGTGGGATTGAACTAACCCGATAGGGACCTTCTTATGAACCTTAATCAAGTGAGGGAACATGGTGACTGCCCTGGTAATGCTGAATGTTGAACGAAAGTACATTCAGAATGTCTCACAGAGTCTTGTGGACATGAAACAGGTGACAGAGGTTTATTCAGTCGCTGGACGTTACGATTTAGTGGCCATCGTTCGCGTCAATAACAATGCGGAGATAGCGGACACCATCACCGGAAAATTTTCCACACTGGAAGGCATCACTGCAACCGAGACCCTGATCGCCTTTAACACCTTCTCCAGGCACGATCTCGAACATATGTTCTCAATCGGTGAATGAAACCGATTCAATGAACTCAAAACTTGGGGATCTGAAAATCCGCCAGGCTATCCTCAGGATGGCGCCTTACCTTCCTCCCCTAGAAAGTCGGGACCCGGAAAAACATCTGCTGATGGATTTCAATGAGTCTCCGGTGCCTCCCCCAGCAGAAGCCATCGCAGCCATTTCTGATTTTCTCAGTCGTCGGGCTAACGTCTATCCTGCTTACCATGACTTTCTGAAGGTACTTTCTGGTTACACCGGTGTCGAAGAAGATCAACTCCTCCTCAGCAACGGTTCGGACCATGGAATCGAACTGGTATTGAGATGTTTTCTGGAACAAGGAGACGAACTCGTGATGGCTCTTCCTGGATTTGCCATGTTCGAGCAGGTGGCTTCCACTCTGGGAGCCCGGGTCACCGGCCCAAGATATTCGGAAAACATGGAGTTTCCTGCTGAAGCACTCCATCAGGCTGTCCATGATAAAACCCGCCTGATGGTTCTGATCAATCCAAACAATCCCACCGGCACGACCATCTCTCCGGATGCAATAAAGAATTTCCTGGAAAGCTTCCCGGATCTGCCTATTCTGGTAGATGAAGCCTATTTCGAATTCAGCGGACAAACCGCAGCAGGACTGCTTGGAGACTTTTCCAATCTGATCATCCTGCGGACCTTCTCCAAAGCCCTTGCCCTGCCTTCATTGCGTCTGGGATACGTAATGGCTCATCCGGAACTCATCAAACAGCTTGCCAAAATTCGTGGGCCTTTCGATATCAACTCGGCGGCCGTGGTGGCAGCAAAGGTCCAACTGGAAAATCCGGAAGGCTGGCAGTCTCTGACACGTCACCTGATGGATGAAGTCAAACCTGCCCTGGAACATTTTTTCAGAGAAAATGAGATCCGCTTCTACCCAAGCTCCGCTAACTTCATGCTGGTGGAAATGATGGACGCAAAAAGCGCTGCAGATTACCTGAAATCCCAGGGTATTCTTGTGCGACTGATGCACCCCCCGCTGGAAAACACCTTCCGCATGAGTCTGCGCAGGATGACTGAAATGGAGCATTTCATGAACGTTTTCAAAGGTTATCTGGAAAAACACGCTCATTGAACGCTCATGCCTGTATGATTTGAGGGTGGTTCAAATCTGCCCAGTTCGTGCCCAATTTGCTTCAAAAAACAGCATTTGGACAGAAATAATAGGCAATTTTTGCACTATTAAATCGCAACTATTTGAAATTGGTTTATTTTTTGCAGATTAAATAGGAGGCAAAGATTGCAGCACAGGGTGTCCCGGGGTTGCTCCACGGATGGAAGGGCACACCAAGGATGGTCGGCACCCACACCTCGAGCGCCCTGTGCTCTTTTTCTTAGTCCCTCCTTTGATCTTCTTCAGCCCTAGCACTTTTTTTATGCTTCATGCATCCCATATTTGAGGAAAGTCAGGAGTTTTTCCTAAGCAGTTGAAGATAGTCTTTTGTTTTGGGCTGCCAATCCTTTGAGGAAAGCAAATCCCCAGCAAAACTGCTGATTTCAGTTGAAGAAAGGTTTCCAGGAGAGAGGGAGGGATAATCCGTGAGGAAAACGCTTTCACGGGTAAATGGTGACAGAAGGGTAAAAAAGCTCGAACAAAGCTCACGGGGTTCGACTTGATGAAGGACCTGCATGCATTTCAGATAGTTCCCGCAGAGATTCTGCAATTCTTCGGAAACAAATTCATCTTCCAGTTCGGCACAACGTTTGAGCAGATAATGCTCGGAACAAATTGATCGGATCAAAAACCCGCTCCAGGTTTTTGGAAACGCCTGATTGAGTTCCTCATCTTCCGAAACATTTAAACTGATGGATTGAAGGCAGGAATAGTAATTTCGGAGAACGCCATTCGGCATCCGTTTCTGACTCCCGTTCCAGGCTAAGACTTCGGATACAAGCACATTCCACTGTTTCCGCTGCATGCGGACCCACATCCGTAAAAGCTGTTCTTCCATCCCTTTCAGCATCAGCAGGTAATGATCTGCGGGAGGCTTTCTGGTCCATGGACAATCGAAGGGAAGCCGTGCCCATGCATCCAGGACATCATGAATCGTCACGAGCAACGCGGATAATTCAGACTGAAGCCAAGTTTCGGGAGAATTTTGCGTCATCAATGAAAAACTCGTTCAACGTCCTTCAGGCTTTTTTGAATCGCCTGGATCATGGGTGGCACCGGCTGCAGATCAAGGATGTTTTCTGGAACATACCTTAACGGGGTTTGTGGCTCCGAAAGCCATTCAATCAGGCGGTCCGGTTGCAGCCTACTGGAATCACGTATCTGAAGCCGAAGACGCTGTTTGCTGTGATGCACCGATTCAACTCCGAAGCGCTGAGCCCAGAGACGAATCTGGGCGGTCATGAACAGGTTGACCAGAGACTCCGGCATCGGGCCGAAACGATCTTCGATTCCACTCCGGAAATCCCAAAGCGCCTCGTCTGATTCAATGGTCCCAAAAGCTTTGTAAAGTGATAGCCGTTGGCTAGTGCTGACAATGTATTCTTCCGGAATGGTAACATCAACCGTGTCGAGTCGCACCTGTACTTCGTCCAGAGGAAGCACCGCCAGGTCCTGTTGCTGAATTTTCCTCACCGCCTGTTCCACCATTTGGGTGTAGAGTTCCAGTCCAACACTGGCGATCTGTCCGGACTGTTCAGACCCGAGAAGGTTTCCTGCTCCACGGATTTCGAGATCTCGTGATGCGACTTTGAAACCAGCACCAAGATCATTCAGTTCCTGAAGCACCTGGAGTCTTTCCTGGGCCACTCCATTAAGAATTTTTTGGGGTGGAACGAGCAGATAAGCAAAGGCCTGGAGGTTACTTCTGCCAACCCTTCCACGCAACTGATAGAGTTGGGAAAGTCCGAAGTTATCGGCATTGTTGATGAGGATCGTGTTGGCCCGAGGGATGTCCAGTCCCGATTCAATGATGGTCGTAGAAAGCAGAACCTGTATCTCCCCTTCAATGAAGTCGTACATCACCTGTTCCAACTGATGTTCGCCTAGCTGACCATGACCGATAGCGATTTTCACATCCGGAAGAATCTCACGCAGGTAATTTCCATACTCGTAGATTGTCTCAACCCGGTTATGAACGATAAACACCTGTCCTCCACGTCGTAATTCACGACTGACTGCTTCCTGAATCACATAATCACTGGACTGAACAATGCGGGTTCTAACGGCCACCCGGTCGGCAGGAGGAGTGTTGATCAGGCTCAGGTCGCGGATTCCCATCAGGGACATGTATAACGTTCGCGGAATCGGTGTCGCAGAAAGGGTGACCACATCGACTTCGGCCCGGAATTGTTTGATCTTTTCCTTATGCTTCACCCCGAATCGCTGTTCCTCATCCACTACCAGCAAACCCAGTTCTTTGAAACTTACATCTTTGGAAAGGATGCGGTGGGTACCGATCAGGATGTCAAGCTGCCCTGAAGCCATTTTTTTCAGGATATCCCGTTGTTCGGTCGGAGTTCGGAAACGGCTGAGCACCTCGATATTGAAGGGAGTATCATGGAAACGCTCTAGAAAAGTGGAATAATGCTGTTGGGCCAAAATTGTAGTTGGCACCAGGACGGCAACCTGTTTTTCCTCTGAGACGGCTTTGAAAGCCGCCCGCATGGCTACTTCCGTTTTCCCAAAACCAACATCCCCGCAGATCAGCCGGTCCATCGGCATTTCCGATTCCATGTCCTCCTTTACCGCCTGAATCGCCTCGAGCTGATCCTCAGTTTCCCGGTAAGGAAACCGTCTTTCAAATTCTTTGATCTCATGATCATCCTGCTGATAGCGGATTCCTTTGCGGGCTTTACGGGCTGCATAGATTCCTGCGAGATCTTCTGCGATATCCTCCACCGCTTTGGCAACCTTGCTCCTCGTCTTTTTCCAGGTTTTTTCTCCAAGTTTGCTCAACTTGGGTGGAGCACCATCGGTATTCACATATTTCTGCACCAGATGGAACTTATTAACCGGGACATAAACTTTTTCGTCCCTGGCATATTTGAGCACCATGAATTCATTTTCAGTATCCGCAGCAGAAAGTTTTTGCAACCCCATGTAACGACCGATGCCGTAATCCAGGTGGACCACGGCATCTCCTTCACTAAGATCTTCGAGGCTTCCGGCACTACGCTGAACTTTAGCCCTCTGCAAGCGACGGCTTTTTTTCTTTTCACCAAAAATTTCTTCTTCCGTGAGCAGGGCAAAGCGCACCTGGCCTCGGCTATCGATCATCCTGAATCCAGAAGAAAGGGTTCCTACCAGAATCGGGATGGGCGGCGACGGCCCCTTTTGCTTGTTTTGCGAAGAGGAATTCCAGGAACCCTGCTGCAAGACCTCAATCCATGCTCCTGTTTCAGGAGGATCTTCGGTTTCCTGGATCTCGGTCTCGATCATCAGATCGTCCAAGAGCTCCCTGCATTGATCAGCCTGGGTCCGGTTACGTGCATTCAAAAAAACCGGAATTCCTTCATCGATCCAATCGGAAACCAGCTTGATGACATGGCCTACTGCTGAGGCGGCATGACTTTCCCGAAAGCCTTCACGAAGCAATTTGTTTGAAGCAAAAGGAAGCAAGAAGCTCTTTGAGCTTCCAGATTCAAAGGAATTTTCCCGATCGAAATCGATTACACTTTCTGGGGATTTTTTTGTACCTGACGAAGCCTCCTCTCTTTCCTGACTAAGGGTCAAGCAACAGGATTGCCCTATCCGGGACTGTACCTGACGGTGACTAAGGTAGAGGTCTTCCGTAGGCAAAGTGATCCTTTTTTGCTGTTGGCTCTGCTCATACTCCATGAAGATTTCATTGAAAAAATGGGTCGCGCGTTCCCGGACCTTTTGATCTTCATCCACCACCAAGAGGTGGTTTTCAGGAAAGTACTCAAAGACGGTATCCAATTGCTGATAAAACAGCGGACCCAGATGTTCCAAGCCTGGAAAACGTTCCGCTGAGTGAAGTTTCTTTTCCAACCGCTGAAGTTGAGGGCCTTTGAAATCACTGCGGATCTGGTGAAGTTTTCGTTGGGCCTGGCTCAGAGTTTTTTCATTAAAGATCACCTCACTGCCCGGAAGCAGGGTGAGGGAATCCAAAAGTTCTCCTCCGGTTCTCTGGCTTTGGACGTCAAAAGGGTGGATCTGAAGCAGACTGGACGGAACTTCCTGACTGAACTCCAGACGGACTGGGGAATCGGCCTGAAGCGGAAAGACGTCCAGAATGTTCCCATGAGCACTGAAATCTCCCTGATCCTCCACCATATCAACCGTTTGATAACCAGTTTCCTGAAGCCGGATCTTGATGTCTGAAATCTCTAAAGAGTCACCGCTTTTGATTTGAAGTATGCTGTCCCTGAATGCCTCTACGGGAAGAAGCTTTTGCATCAACGCATGGGGAGTCGTGATGAATACCCGACAGGCCTTCCTGATGAGCATATCCAAGCATTGCAGGCGCTGACCAACCAAAGTCCGGTGGGGAGAAAAAAGGTCATAGGGCATAACATCCCAGGGAGGGAACAAACAAAGCCCTTCATCACCCAGGAAAAAAGTCAGATCTCTGAGCAGTCTCTCGGCGTTTTCATAGGAGTCGCTCAAGACCACCAGAGGCCGGTCCAAGTTGGTATGGATTTCCTTTAAAAACAGAGCTTTGCTCGAACCACGCAAACCTTTGAGCTGGAGTGGTGGTGGATCCGCCGGAAGATGAGCAAGGATCATCGATAAAGAAACATTCATGATGCCGAAGAAAGGTCTGAAGATGATGAGAAAGTCAGGACAACCCGGTCAGTAATGTGAACAGTCCGAAACCAAACGGTTGGAAGGAATGAAAAACGATTTATAATTTAGCGGCTTCGGATGGAATAGAACAGTTTTGGTAAAAATGGGATTCAAGAGTCCGCAAAAATGTCGAGAACCATAACGTAAACCAGAGGATGCTCCACATCGTCCATGATGGTACGGGTAACCTGATAGGCGACATTATCGTAAACAAATTGGCTACCCTCCTCAAGATTCTCAGTTGCAATTTCAATCTGCACTGCATCCGGTTCTCCCAACAACCCATGAAGATTGACAAGGGTGTTTTCTAAGGATTCTTCACTCAAACCATACCTTTTTCATGAGATGCGGATCCGTATAGTCAGTCAGGGTCGAGCTACCAAAATGGTCTGTTTTACAGCAAAACAAGTATTAAGCAGATCCATCCAAAAGAACAATATTTTCCTTTAGAATCTCATTCCCACGTGAGAGCGTGTTGAAAAAAAGAGCTGAAATGAGTGGCTATAAGAAGACTCAACGCTTGAGATTCCAAGGAGAAATGCAATACTCTGCAATCTTTTTTTACTTAGATTTCTTACACTATGAAATGGTATGCGTTGGCCTCAGCCGTTCTGACTTGGCCACTAATTTCTTTTGGTGCACTGGTAAGGCTCCATGGAGCCGGATTATCCTGTCCGGATTGGCCTCTCTGTTACGGACAGTTGATACCTCCGCCAGGTTTTGAAATCGCCATGGAGGTGGGCCACCGTTTCTTTGCCTCTCTACTTGGACTGCTGATTCTGATAATGACAATTCTTAGTTTTCGCAAAGAAGCTTTACGCCCCTTTCGCAGGCTTTCAGCAAGTTGTCTAATCTTAATCATCGTTCAAGGAATCCTGGGAGCCCTTACAGTGACGATGGTACTGTGGCCACCCGTGGTCACCTTCCACCTGATTGGAGGGAATCTGCTGTTTGCAGTGCTGGTATACCTGAGCTGGATTACCTGGAATCCTCAATCACAAAAACCCAAAAAAGAAGACAGCACAAGTTCCATACAAATCCCCTTAACAGCAAAAAAAACAGTTTGGATGTTGGCCATCTTGTTCATCATTGCAGCTTCAGGAGGATACAATAGTTCAACTTATTCAGGTTATGCCTGCGAAGCTTTCCCTGGCTGTCATGAAGGAGCTTCTTTATCCTTTGGATTAAGCGGTATGGAATTAGGAGCAACGAAATTGCCTGAGGCTCCAGAAGAATTACAGGGCCGTTTTTTACCCTTTTTTGCCAATGAATGGGTGAACATGCTCCACCGACTGATTGCCATAGGTGGAGGGACGATGCTGATATTTATGGCGTGGTCCTGGCTCATCCAGAATCCGCTTCCAGCATTGAGAAAATCCGGCTGGTGGATCATGGTTCTGATCCCCCTCGAGACGCTTATTGGCGTTGCCAATGCCGTGTTGAGGGTTCCCATCCCATTATCCTCCCTTCACACAGCACTCCTCGCCACCATGATTGGAGTTTTGAGCTATGCGTTAGTTCGTTCGATGCACCCCAAACAGGAACAAGTCCAGGATCCGCGGTTGATCCATCTTCCTCAGAAATCTGAAAGGGTCGATTCCAACTACGAAAAAATTCCAGCATGAGCCAAGCAATCTCGAACCGAACAGCAGTTGGAACGACGGTTTTAATCAGTGTCGTCATCTTCATCTTCTTGATCTGGCTACTTTATCTGCATGAACCTGTCAGTAGCGAAGCAGGTTTGGATGTGGGTTTTCTGCCACCCCTGAATGCTCTGCTGAATACCCTCAGCGCCCTCTGCCTGATCGCCGGTTATGCCACCATACGTAAAAAGAACCGCGAGCTTCACAAGAAATTAATGCTCAGTGCACTCGGATTCTCTACCGCTTTTCTGGTCAGTTACCTCATTTATCATACATTTCATGGGGATACCCCGTTTCTTGGCGAAGGATGGATCCGACCCGTTTATTTTTTCATCCTAATCAGCCATGTGGTGCTTTCTGCCGTGATGCTGCCTTTGATCCTGATCACGCTCTATTTCGCGCTCAGCGGCAAGCTTACTTTGCACCCAAAGGTGGCACGATACACTTTGCCGTTCTGGCTTTATGTTTCCATAACCGGGGTAGTGGTTTACCTCATGCTTCATCAGTTTTCAGGACCCTGATTCAACTCAACTTTGATCTTTCCTGCTGGATTCCAGCGGGAACAAATCCTCAATCTGCAGACTGTTCCTACTTTAAAAACACTGAATATTAATGAAACCTGGAGTCGGCTCCCGGAGCTTGTTCACTTCCGATGAAAAGAAAAGCATCATCGGCCTGGGCGGGATTCTTTTTTTCCGCATGTACGGGCTTTTCCTGGTCCTTCCTGTCTTTAGTGCGCTGGCCATGGAACTCGAACAGGCTTCCCCGTTATTGGTAGGCATCGCCTTTGGGGCCTATGGTGTGACCCAGGGGCTTTTGCAGGTCCCCTACGGCATGCTCAGTGACCGAATAGGACGTAAACCGGTAATCATGGGTGGACTACTGATTTTTGTCATGGGAAGCGTTTTGGCCGCGGTCTCCGACTCAGTCTACTGGATGATTGCCGCACGTTTTCTGCAGGGAGCAGGTGCAGTGAGTTCTGCGATCTTTGCTCTGATTGCTGATTTAACCCGACCTGAGGTACGGACACGGGCTAATGCCTTTCTGGGAGGAAGCATCGGGATTTCCTTCGGCATTGCCATCCTTTCTGCTCCTTTTCTTTCCCAGGCCTATGGTCTGGAGGGACTGTTCTGGCTGATTTCGGCAATCACAATGCTGAGTATGGGGATCCTCCTCAAGGGAATTCCTGAAGGCCGGTATGCGAAGAAACTGGTGGAACCTGAAACAGCAACCAAGATGCTGCACACCGTCCTCAGCCTTCAGCCACTGAGAACCATCAATTTGGGAGGATTCATCTGCGGTACAGGGCTTTCGATGGTTTTTTTTCTGGTACCGTTGATGGCCTTAAAGCATGGGATTATCCAGGCCGAACTTTGGAAGGTTTATCTGCCAATGCTTCTACTGGGTGGTGTTGCAATGGTCCCTGCTGCCATTATTGCGGAATCACGTAACCGTTTCCGGGAGGTGATGCTGACAGGAATTCTGCTGCTCCTGGGATCCGGCATCTTACTTGGGATTGGTTGGAAAAACGATTCATTGAACTGGTTTCTTCCAGGAGTTTTTCTCTTTTTCATGGGGTTCAACGTTTTTGAACCGATCCTGCCCTCACTGGTTTCCCGATTGACCACTCCCGAAACCAAAGGAACGGCAACAGGGGTATACAATCTTTTTCAATTCATGGGTCATTTCAGCGGGGCCCTGCTGGCAGGTATCTTTTATGGTAGCCATTTTGAATGGCTGATAGGCATTCTCCTCGTGTTGGAAATGCTCTTTTTCTATGTTACTCTGAATTTTGAAAATCCAGGCAAAAAGAGTCCCTCCACAACTCCAGAAAACATGGTGCTGCCAAGCGTCAATGAAAAGGGAGTCCTTTCCGATTTGAAGACGGAAAGCACCCATTAGCACCCAGAAACAGAACTGTTATGCGTCTATCTGCAAAAAACCTCACCGTTCCACTTCTTCCAATGCGAGAAGAAATCATCTATCCGGGTTCCACCACTCCTTTTTTTGTGGGCCGCAAGAGTTCGATGGAAGCACTCGACAAAGCTCTCTCAGGAGACCGACAGATCATTGTCGTTGCTCAACGTGTCTCTTCTGTGGAAGAACCAAAAGATGAAGACCTCTTCGAGGTAGGCGTGCTTGGACGGATCCTCCAAGTAATGCGTCTTCCGAATGGAACAGTGAAGGCCCTTTTCGAGGGACAGCACCGTGCACGAATCCTCGAATCAATGCTCAGTGAAAAAGATTATTCGGCAAGGATCGAGGTGATGGAACCCAAAGAAACCGAGAAAGATCGTGAAAAATTGGCCGATCTCTCTACCAAAGCCCGTGCACTGGCCAGGGAGCACTTCAAGAAAAAGAAATCGAAAACCCGTGAGGAGGTCCTGAAAAACATCGAAGAAACCGAACCACAGTCGCTTGCAGATCGGCTTTCCTCGATGATGGAAATCGATCGGGATTTGAAACAAAACCTGCTTGAGGAAATCCGGCCGGTGCTGCGGCTCGAGACCCTGATCGAGATCATGGAAGAAGAAAAGAAGATCTCAAAACTTGAGAACCAACTAAAAAAGCAGGTCAAGGAGCAGATGAGCAGCAGCCAGAAGGATGACTACCTGCAGGATCAACTGAAATCGATTCAGAAAGAATTGGGTCAGATGGATGATCCTAAAGGGGAGGTCGATGAACTGGCCCGCAAGGTGAAAGAAGCCAAGATGCCTTCCGAAGTCCAGGAATCGACAGAAAAAGAGGTTAAAAAACTAAAAATGATGTCACCTCTTTCCGCAGAAGCCAACGTGATTCGCAACTACCTCGAGTGGCTGGTTGCAATGCCTTGGGAAAATAGCACCGAAGATAATTTCGATCTGAAACGGGCCCAAAAGATTCTCGATGAAGACCACTATGGTCTGGAAAAGGTCAAGGAAAGGATTGTGGAATACCTGGCAGTGGCATCGCTTAAAAAATCGCTGAAGGGACCGATTCTTTGCCTGACAGGTCCTCCTGGAGTTGGGAAAACCTCCCTCGCCCAGTCCATTGCTGGCGCGCTGGACCGTAAATTTGTCCGTATCAGCTTGGGCGGAGTCAGGGATGAAGCAGAAATCCGGGGACATCGACGCACCTACATCGGTGCCCTGCCCGGAAAAATCATCCAGTCCATCCGCAAAGCCAAGAGCCGAAATCCGGTGCTGCTGATTGATGAAATCGACAAGCTCTACCAAAGCGCCCTCAGCGATCCTTCCGCAGCGATGCTAGAAGTGCTCGACCCAGAACAGAACAACACCTTCATGGACCACTACCTTGAGGTGGAATGGGATCTTTCCAGTGTGCTATTCATCTGCACCGCCAATACAACCCAAAGCATTTCGAGTCCTCTCCTGGACCGCATGGAGCAAATTCCTCTTTCAGGCTACACCGAGCTGGAAAAGCAAGAAATTGCACGTCGTTTTCTGGTTCCAAGACAAGCAAAAAGCCATGGTCTCAAAGAAAATTGGATCCGTTTCAAGGAAGAGGCACTTAAGGAAGTCATCATGGGTTATACCCGGGAAGCCGGGGTGAGAAACCTAGAACGTGAAATAGGAAAGGTATGCCGTAAAGTGGTCACCAAGCTGGTGCGGACCGGAAAGGACCGGAGAATCACCGTTACTCCAAAAATGGTCAAGGATCTACTCGGAGTGCCTGCCCATCAACGTGATTACAAAGCAGATCACAACGAAGTTGGAATTGCCATGGGACTTGGCGTAACTCAAATGGGCGGAGAACTGATGCTGATTGAAGCAGGCCTGATGCCCGGCAGCGGAAAAACCGTACTCACCGGCAAACTCGGGGAAGTCATGCAGGAGTCCGCTAAGGCAGCCTATTCCTTTGTGCGTAGCAACAATCAACTGCTTGGAATCGATGAAGAATTATTTGCCAAGTCGGACCTCCACATCCACATCCCTGACGGAGCAATTCCCAAGGACGGCCCTTCTGCTGGTCTTCCACTAATGATCTCGATCATCAGTGCCTTCACCAAGAACCCTGTGAAAAATGAAGTGGCGATGACGGGAGAAATCACCCTCCGAGGACAGGTCACTGAAATCGGAGGACTCAAAGAGAAACTGCTGGCTGCACGGAGAGGAAACCTGACACAAGTCATCATTCCGGAAGACAACGAAAAAGACCTCGAGGAAATCCCGAAAGAAATCTTGGAAGACCTTAAAATCATCTCTGTGCTTAGAATCGATGATGCACTGGAGCATGCATTGGAGAGTTCCCCCCTGATCCCCCAAACCCTCCCTGAACAACCGTTGGTGATCAACGAAAACATGACTTCTGACTCCAACCCGCAAACGCCTGTCGCATAATCCGAGTTCCTTGAGCACTCGGCTATTTTTTCAGGTACACCCTTCAGGAATACATGACAACCGATGAATAAAGCAGAAGATTCTCAACTCTACCGTATCCGCCATTCCCTAGCACACGTGTTGGCCCAGGCAGTACTGGAGATCCGGCCTGCAGCCAAACTCGGGTTTGGCCCACCAGTTGAGAATGGATTCTATTATGATTTTGACCTGGATCAGCCTCTCTCTCCAGAAGACTTGCCAGGTTTAGAAAAGCGGATGAAAAAAATCATCAAATCCCGACAGACTTTCGAACGTGAAGAACTCAACGGGGAAGAGATGAGAAAAAAGCTCGCTGAAATCGGGCAAGACTTCAAGATCGAACAGGTCAATGACCTTGATCAAGGGGGGGAGGTGCTGACGCTTTATCGCAACGGCCCTTTCTGGGATCTTTGCGAAGGTCCTCATGTTGATTCCACCAACGAGATCCCCAAAAACTGTTTTTCTCTGGACAGCCTGGCCGGGGCGTACTGGAAAGGCTCGGAGAAGAACAAAATGCTTCAAAGAGTCTACGGCCTGGCCTTCGAATCGAAGGAGGAACTGCAGTCTTTCAAAGAAAAAAGAAGACTGGCGCAGGAACGCGACCATCGCAAACTGAATGTCGATCAGCATTATTTCGTGATTGATGAGGAAGTCGGCAAAGGCCTCCCACTCTGGTTGCCCAACGGCACAATCATCCGTGAAGAACTGGAAAAACTGGCCAAGGAGCAGGAATTCCTGGACGGATATGATAGGGTTTCAACTCCTCACATCACCCGCGAAAACCTTTACCACACCTCGGGACACCTTCCCTATTACGCCGAAAGCATGTTCCCTCCAATGGAAGTCGATGGGGAAAAAATGTTCCTCAAACCGATGAACTGTCCCCACCATCACCTGATCTACCGCGCCCAGCCCAGGAGTTATCGTGACCTTCCTCTGCGTCTCGCAGAATATGGGACCTGTTACCGTTATGAACAGTCTGGTGAACTGGCAGGACTGTTGCGGGTCCGTGGCTTGACGATGAATGACGCCCATATCTACTGTACCGCCGAACAGGTGAAAGAAGAGTTCATCCGAGTGATACAGCTTCACTTGCGTTATTATGAATTGTTCGGTCTGGACAATTTCTGGATGCGGCTTTCATTGTCAGAATCCGACGGAGCCAAATACGTCAACCAACCTGAAATTTGGGCCCGTGCCGAGGCCCTCGTCATAGAAGCCATGGACGAAGTTGGTGTTCCCTATGAATCGGTCCGTGGAGAAGCAGCCTTTTATGGTCCGAAAATTGATTTTCAAGTGAGCAACGTTATTGGACGAGAAGAATCAGCATCCACCAACCAGCTCGATCTGGTGATGGCGGACCGCTTTGGTTTGACCTACCGCGACCAGGATTCTGCGGAACAGACACCGATGATCATTCATCGTGCACCTTTAGGAACCCATGAGCGATTCTGTGCCTTCCTCATCGAACATTATGGTGGAGTATTCCCAAGCTGGCTGGCCCCGGTTCAGGTACGCATCATTCCGGTGGCTTCCGCATTTTTTGGTTATGCAGAAAAACTGGAGAAGGAACTGAAATCACGCTTCATCCGAACACAAAACGATCTTTCCTCGGACTCCTTTGGGAAAAAGATCCGCAACGGAGCGATCTCAAAGGTCCCGAACTTGCTCATCCTCGGGGAGCAGGAAACCTCCGAGGGCTCAGTAACCTGGCAGCGTCATGGTACCAAAGAACGCAGCATGCTTGGATTCGAAGCCTTTTTGGGACTGCTCGAAGAAGAAATCGGGAACCGCATCGACTGGCGCAATTCCGCAAGCTGACCTTCTGGAAATGTAGAATGAGTTCAATCCAGGCCGTCCTCTTGACAAGTGTCAGGATCTGAAATTGCTTTGATCCTGAATGAAATCTCAATCATAAGTTTGTGATGTCAGAAGAAGAAGTCGCTGAAGCCCTAGAACTGGAAGAAGAACTAGAAGAGGTTCCGGATAATTTCGTAGACCAGATGGCATCGCGCATCGGAATCATCCTCCAGCGTGAGATGGACCCGACTGTGGGTGCCACCGAAGTGACCAAGTACATCTACGAAACAACCTTTCCGAGCAAAGTGAATTATTTCCTGGACGCCATGGAAATGCTTCACGAAAGTCATACCACTGACAAGTACGCTGCCCTAGCCTGGTCAGGCATGGTTTCCGCCGCCGCCCACAACAAGGATTATGACACTTACATGCATACCATGTTGGATAAGATGATCCAGAGCTACTACGGCATGGAGAAGCCTGATGTCGAACTGAAGGACCGAAAATTTTCCGCCTTCACAACGATCATAGCGAAAACCTTCATCAAGATGGTCGAACTCAATCCTAAACTCACCGACACCGCTGCAGAACTCTACTCCCATGTGGTACGAAAGGAGATGGAGCTCGATGCACAGGCACAGAAGGATGAGGATGAAGGCGGCATCACCTTGCCGAACATGGCGAAGCTTTATGACGATGTGATCGATTATCTGTCTACACGTTCGGAATTCAAAGCCAAGTCCCTGGGCGAGGAAAATCCTTACGAACACGTCGCCCAACTCAAAGAACGGATGAGTCAGAGCAGACGCTATGTCGTGCAGGACGTGATGAACCAGCGTGCTCTGGAAAAGAAGAAGCAGCTCGAACTAGAACTTGAGAACCAGCTCGCATCAGCCGAGGAACTGATCCTGGCCCAGGAACCTTATGTCGAGGGACTGGCACTCTTCATCCATGAAAAGCGTTACAATTACAAATTCCTGGCGGTTGAGAAAATCCGCATGACGCTTCAACTGATCGGTTCGATCCTGGGAGCAGTTTATTTTCTGATCGGTTACATGGACATCTGGGGATTGGACTGGATCGAGGGGATTTTCGTCTGTCTGGCAATGATCATTTTTACCCGTCTCGCCGGAGGACGGAGTCGATTCAAGTCTTTCTATCCGATTGATGTAAGTAAGGAACTGGAACAATTTTCCACCCAGTTCATCAACGTCTTCCGCAACATGTCGATGGAGCAGATGGAGCACTTCCTGGTGCGTCAAATCAAGCTTGACCGCAATAGAAACTATCTGTCGATGATTCCAGAATATGTCAAATACCTGTTTGCCATCATGCCGGACCGGAAGAACATGGTGATCACGATGGATGAGCTTTCGGAACTTGTGGAAAACGCCGAAATCGAAATTGCAAAAGCCGTCCGCGGGCAGGTCTGACCTATATTTGACATTCTACCAATCTTCATTGTTTCTCTTACCAGATTGGTATTCCTAAACCGGTAATTTACCGGATTCTCATTGGTAAAAACTTGATCCGGGTCTTTTCAGCCATCCCATCTTCAGTCATAATGATGGTTATGAAAATCACCTTCTCAGCCAGCAAAGATGAATAACCCAAAACAAAACTCCATTCGTGGTCCCATTTCCAAAAAGGCAGCCTGAAATGACTTCAAAGACTCAGGAAACCCATCGCATTGCAGATCTCAGCCGTAATCAACTGAATGATGCGATCCATCTCAAGGGTTGGGTACGCACTCGCCGAGGATCAAAAGGGTTCAGTTTCATCCAGCTGAACGATGGCAGTAACCTTTCAGGACTACAGATCGTTGCAGATGAGAAACTGGAAAACTATGAGGACATTTCCAAACTCAATACCGGTGCCGCCTTGGAAGTCTGGGGGGTTCTGGTCGAATCCCAAGGAAGGGGACAGGATTGGGAGCTACAGGCCAGCCAGGTTTTGATCCGGGGCACGGCACCAGGTGAAGAATACCCTCTTCAGAAAAAAGGGCATACTCTGGAATTTCTCAGGGACATCGCCCACCTCCGCCCAAGGACCAACACCCTTGGAGCAGTGTTCCGCATCCGCAATACGCTCAGTCAGGCGATCCACAATTTTTTCCAGGAAAGAGGATTTCTCTACGTCCATACCCCGATCATCACTGCGAATGATGCCGAGGGTGCAGGAGAAATGTTTCATGTTACTTCCCTTGATCTGGAACAGCTTCCAAAAACCAAAAAAGGAAGTGTCGATTACAGCCAAGATTTTTTTGGTACCGATGTCAGCCTGACCGTCTCCGGGCAACTGGGTGCTGAGGTTTTTGCACTGGCCTTCACCAACGTCTATACCTTCGGTCCAACCTTTCGGGCAGAGAATTCGAACACGGCTAGGCACCTTGCAGAGTTCTGGATGATCGAACCGGAAATGGCCTTCATGGACCTTCGCGGAATGCTGACTCTGACCGAGGAATTCCTTCGGACCCTGCTCAGGGATTGCCTTGAAAAGCACGAAGAGGATTTAGCCTTCCTCCAGAAAATGTATGACCCGGAACTCATTTCTGGGCTTGAGCACATTTGTAAAACCCCCTTCGAAACTCTGACCTACACAGAAGCCGTAGAAATCCTCAAACGCTCCGGAAAAAAATTTGAATTCCCTGTGGAATGGGGCTGTGACCTCCAGTCCGAACATGAACGCTACCTGAGTGAGGAACACATCGGAGGACCGTTGAACCTGATCGATTACCCAAAAGAGATCAAAGCCTTCTACATGAAGCAAAACCCGGATGATCGGACCGTCGCCGCGATGGACGTCCTCTTCCCACGCCTTGGGGAAATCGTCGGAGGTTCCCAGCGTGAGGAAGATGGAGATCAGCTTCTTCAGTTGATGCGTAAAAAAGGGCTTTCCGAAGAAATATACCAATGGTATCTGGAACTGAGACGCTTTGGAACCGCCCCTCATTCGGGCTTCGGATTAGGACTGGAAAGGCTGGTCCAGTTCGTGACTGGAATGAAAAACATCCGGGACGTGATCCCCTTTCCCCGGGTTCCAGGCAATGCCAGGTTCTGAACCAGGCCAATCTGCGGGACGGCTCTCCCGAAATCCTTCCCCCAACCCAAAGTGAACATCCTCATTGGCAGTAACGTGCACTGGTGGAATGCGGAAGCTGCCTATGCAGCTGTGACCGCAAGATTGCTGAAGGAGGAGGGACACCGCGTCTTTGTGCTCACACGCCCTGGTAGCGACAACGAAAAAAAGCTCCGTTTAATGGGATTGGAAGTGATGGTGGAACCGGATCTCAATACCCATAATCCTTTCAAACTTCTGAATTCCTATTTTCAACTCAAAGGGTTTCTCAAAAAGGAAAAAATCGAGATCGTCAATCCTCACCGCTCCGAGGGTTTTCCGATTTATGCCCTGGCCAGAAAATCACTTGCTTCCTTTCGTTTGATTCGCACACGGGGAGCATCAAGAAAGGTCAGGCCACATTGGCCGAACCGTGTCCTGCATCGTGATTGGACAGACGCAATCATTGTTCCAGGAAAAATCGTTGCAGAACGGGACCTCGCAGGTATTCCAATTTCCAGAGATTCCTTGCACGTCATTCACTATCCCATCGACCTCCCGGTGATCCCTCCTGCGGAAGCATTGAATGAATACCGGACTGAATTCAGTATTCCTGAAAATCATAAGATCCTCGCGGTGGTGGGCAGAATCCGACAAGAAAAGGGTCACTTGATCCTTGCAGAGAGTTTTCAGCAGTTGCTGCAGGATTTTCCACTGACCACATTACTGATTCTTTACCGCGATACTCCTGATGAACTTCCCGAAATGCTCCAACTCCAAAACCAGTTGAAAGAACTGGGCCTAATGGAAAAGGTACGTTTTGATGCGGAACGTGAGGACATTCGCTCCTTGATGGCTTTCGCTGATGGAGGAGTGGTCAGTTCAATCGACTCTGAGGTAATCTGCCGTGTTGCTGTTGAATTTTTCTCGGTCGGCACCCCTGTGGCAGCCATGCCCACAGGTTGTCTTCCTGAAATCATCCTTGAGGGAGTCAACGGTACCCTTGCTGCAAAACCTAACGCTCGATCCTTGAAAGAAGCCATGGCCCGGATGCTGAACAATCTCGTGCCACTCTCCCAAGGTGCAAGAAGTGATGCTGAAACCCGTTTCGACCCCCGCAAAATGCTGGAAAAAACCCTCGACGTCTACCAGCAAACCCTTCTTCCAATCGAACAGAACGGCGAAATGGCTTGAGACCTCCTGGAAAACCTTCCAAAAATGTTTGTCCTTCCGGAGGGATGGGTGAGTGGTTGAAACCGGCGGACTTGAAATCCGTTATGGCCTCACGGTCATCGGGGGTTCGAATCCCTCTCCCTCCGCCATCAACAATTCCAAAGTCTTCCAGTAAAATCCTAAAAATAAATTAAAGTTAATAATATCAGTAGTATTTTAGTCCACTTTCGTCCAACCCCCTTATCCTTCTCCATCCTCTGTGTTCAGCTACAGGCCTGACAGACAACAAGCCCCTGGGCCGCCCTTCGATACATAGGAATCCTGACCTGATCGAGATGCATGAGCTGGATGCTCCTAAGTAGGTTCAGGCAGGAATACAGGCCTCCACCCTAATTTACATAAAAGTAGTTGGTCGTGTTTTTCTCAAAATATCAGTCAATATCAATCCATTTCCCTTCCCTGTCGGATCGTTCCATCGCGAATGCGGTTTTCATTTCACCCAGAGAAAACTCAGCACTTGCAGCCGGTTGTCTGCCCGGCGTTTTTACACACTGATAGAAATCATCAAACTGATGCAGGAAGGAACTGATATAGCCCTGGTCTTCAAGGATTTTTTTACCCTCCGGGAAATCCTGATTGAAAAGAGTCACTCCAAATCCCCCTACTCCCATGACCAGTTCACCCAAAGTTCCGGTGATCCGAAAAGGAGCCTCAGGGCTAAAGCTTGTAAGTTCGGTGAGGATACCTTCAAAGATTCCAGTGACTTGATGGTCAAACTCCAGGATGGCCTGGGAAAGGCTTTCTCCCTCCATGGCCGGATGAGGATAGCCGAACTTTGCCGTGGTTTTGGACACATCCCCGCACCAAATCCTCATCGGCCTGATCCAGTGAGCTCCGCCATCTAGGGTGATTCCGCCTCCGCTGCTTTTTTTGTCAAATCGCCAGGCTTTTTCAAGTTCATCTCCCGGCAACAGATTATAGCTGTCAAAAATATCACTACTGGTATTCTGGCGGAATGAAGCCCTGGCCGTGATGATTTCACCAATCGCTTTTTTCTGAAGATGCTCATGGATGCAATTGACCTCCGGCCAGTACTGGCTGTTTTCTGCAATCATGAACACCTTCCCGGAACTCTTTGAACTCTGGAGGATCTTGAAGGCTGAATTGAGGTTGTGTGCCATCGGTTTTTCCAAAAGCACATGCTTCCCGTTTTCAAAACTCCTGATAGCGAGCGTTTCATGAAAATCATGAGGAGCACAAATCAGAATCGAATCAAATTCAACCCGATTCAGGGCATCCTCCAAACCTGTGAAGATGCCTGATACTATTTGATGTTTTTTCTGAAAATGCTTTGCGTTGATTTCACTGATATCAATCAGCGCACTGATTGAAATATCATAATTCTTATCCGTAATCAGTTGCTCAATTGCTTCATAGTGAACCGAAGCGATTCTTCCGCAACCGGCTATAGCAAGTTTCATCTTGTTGGCTCAAGTTTTAATAAAAATAATCGGAATTGAATCCACGATTTTGGTTAACCAATCATCCGATTAATTTAATACTTACTGAGAAAGGACTTCTGCAGATGTGATTGGATTAGCGGGTTCCTTTGATGATCAGAGACACCACATCGTCTTTAGTAACTTCGTTTGATATACAGATATCCACCAGTTCTCCATTTTTTAGAACCGCAATTCGATCACAGAAATCGAAAACATCGTGAATATCGTGGCTAATGAGAAAGATCCCAACATCCTGTTTTTTCAACTGGTTGATCAAATCCCCCACCCTTTTGGTTTCTTCAATCCCCAACGCCGCGGTGGGTTCATCCATGATAAAAACCTTGGCTTTGTTATATATGGCACGTCCGATCGCAACCGCCTGCCTTTGCCCTCCGGAAAGAAAATCAACGGGTAATGAATAGGATGGTATTTTGATTTTTAATTCCTCGAGGACTTTCTTTGCCTCTTCTTTCATCAAACGGTTTTGCAGGAAGAAGAATCGGCTTTTTTCATTTCCCAGGAAAAAATTTGCCGCCACATCAAGATTTCCTGAAAGTGCCAGATCCTGATAAATGGTTTCTATCCCCATATTCCTGGCAGTCTTGGGACCTGAAATATCAACTGATTTGTTTTCAATCAGGATTTCACCGGAATCTTTACGCAAGGCTCCGGAAAGGATCTTGATCAGAGTCGACTTCCCGGCCCCGTTGTGCCCGACAATTCCTACTACCTCGTTTTTCTTAAGATTGATGCTGACATCCTTGAGTGCTTCAACCCCGCTAAAGCTTTTATAGATGTGATTCATCTCAACGAGGTAATGCGACTGTTCCATCCTTAAACACTCCGGGTGGATTTACTGAAACGGTCGAAGGCGACCGCGAGGATCAGGATGGAACCGATGATGATCTGTTGGACATAGGAGGAGACGTTAAGCAACACCAGCCCATTCTGCAATACCCCGAAGAGCATGGCGCCGATGATGGTGCCAAGGATGTTTCCCGTTCCGCCAAAAAGACTGGTCCCTCCAACCACCACTGCAGCAATGACGTTCAGTTCATAACCGAGTCCTGCAACTGCTTCAGAAGAATTGAGCCTGGCAGAGAGGATGAAGGAGGAAAGTCCGACAAAAAAACCTGTAATGATATAGGTGCTGGTGATGATTAAATCGATATTGATTCCAGATAATCTAGCTGCTTCCGGATTGCCTCCCACTGAATAGATGTAACGACCATAAAGCGTGTAATTCAGAATAATGTGACAAAGCACGATGAATACAAGAAAAATGATCACTGGAATCGGGACCATTCCTATTTTTCCCTGCCCAATCCATCGGTAGGCTTCATCAAAGCCGCTTATCGGGCCACCGTCTGAAACAATCAGTGCGGCGCCCCGGTAAGCTGAGAGCCCTCCCAGGGTTACGACAAAGGCCGGGACCTTGAGCTTGGTGATACACAAGCCGTTGACTGAACCTGCAACTAATCCGATCATGATTGAACCCGCCAGCGCCCAATACCATGGATTTGCCAGTTCGGTATTCACACCAACAGAAAACCTTTCAACCAGTCCCCCTTTAGCGATCACTGCACCCACCAGCCCACATAGGGCGAGTAGAGATCCCACAGACAGATCAATCCCCCGGACGATGATCACAAAGGTCATGCCCAACGCGATCAGTCCGGTGATCGAAATTTGGCGCATGACATTGAAAATGTTCAGAGGATGAAGAAACCTCGGATGAAGCAGTGAAAAAACAAGAATCAAAAGGACCAGAAAAATCAATGGAGAAAAGAGCCCAAGATAGTAAAGGAGATTTTTTTTGTCTTGGAACATTTTAAGCGTTGAAATGAAAAAAGGGGAGTCATGGAAAACCCCCCTGATGCATCTGTTGAAACTACTTCACTTCGCCAATTCTTTCGGCGTTCTGCTTGTAGTTGTCAGATGTGATGGTGATGGGATTGAGGAAGATCACTCGGTTATAAGGCTTGGTGCTGCTTCGCAAGTCATTGACAAGCAGGTTCAAGGCCGTTTTGCTTTGTCCACCGGGAAACTGTTCAACCGTGGCCATCAGGGAACCGTCCCTGACCGCGGCTATGGCTTCGGGAAGGGCATCAAAACCAAGAATCTTGACATTCAAACCTCTGGCTTTGACAGCTTCCATGGCACCAAGGGCCATGTCATCATTGGCTGCATTAATGACGTCAGGAGGGCTGCTCAGACCGGTGAGGATGTTCTCAGTAATCGACATACCCTGATCCCTGGACCAGTTTGCAGTCTGTTCTGCAACGATTTTGTATTTGCTGTTTCCGTCGAGGATGTTGTGAAGTCCTTTATTGCGGTCTATAGCCGGGGAAGCACCGGGCTGCCCCTGAAGGTTGACGATGGTTGCTCCGTTCGGGAACCTCTCCATAATCAGCCTGGCTTGTGCCTCACCGCCTTTCACATTGTCAGCCCCCACATGGGCGTAGATATCCGGGACCCCTCCCACATAACGATCGACGGTGACCACTGGGATTCCTGCATCAATGGCCTGCTGGAGAGCGGGGGCCATTGCATTCACATCTATCGGACTGATGATAATACCGTCCACACCCTGGATGATGGCAGATTCCACATCTGCTGTTTGTTTCGGTACGCGGTTTTGCCCATCAGCAGCCATGATCTTGATTCCACCAATCCTTCTCGCCTCTTGATCAAGCTGCTTCTGCATGTGCACGAAAAAGGGAAATTCCATGCTCGGCAGGGATGTCATGATCAGAAGATCCTTGGCAGATGCTGTACTGCCGAAATGAAGCACTGCCAATAAAAATACCGAGATGATTGTGATAAAGTTTTTTACAAGATTTTTCATTTAAGTCTCCTTAGAGGTTTGAGAAAAAGTCTTTCAATTCCTTGTTGAAAGACCTAACTAAGGCTCAGTTTACGAATATGATAAGTTTTGTCAAAAAAAAAGTTGAAACCATTTACTTTTTTGTACCTTCTTTGATGTGATTCTTCCGCTTTCGGGACTTAATCCCTATCCAACCGCAATTGCTCACATTTTTTTCAATTGAGTTCTCCGGAAAATCATCGTTTCTCCACCAAGGACAACATGTATTCGGCAAGGCAGACAGGTGGCGAAATTATCTGTGCTGAGCTGGATGTTTCCCGTACAAGTGCTGCCTGGATAACCAACGATATGCGTTCCAGTCATCACTTCGAAAAATGAAGAATAAATCTTTTGAGAATCACCCCAAGATTTGGGTACCGAATTTGGAGAGTGCAGATTCTGAGAGGGTCAGGCCAAGTCCTGGGGCTTCATTGAGCGTCAGCCAGCCGTTTTCGATATGAGGAGGGTTTTCGAAGAGTTCCGCCTGAAGAGGATCCCGCTCAGGGTCGGTGAAGGATTCCACAATTCTACCTGCCGGACTGGATGCAACCAGTGGGGCATGGATGAAACAGTCATGGTGAGGTGCTACATCCACATGGTTCAGTTCACAAAGTGCTGCCATTTTCCTGCCCTCGGTGAAGCCTCCGAACATGGTGCAGTCAAACTGAAGGATCTGAATCGCTTTTTCCTCCAGCATCGAACGGCACCCGTAGCTGGTGGATTCGCTTTCACCTCCCGACAACGGAATGGAGGTCCGTTCAGCAAGTAATTTCAATTCTCGACGGTCATCCATCCAGCGAACAGGTTCTTCAAGCCAGACTGGTTTCAAAGGCTCAAGTAGACGTGCCCCCTCGATGGCCGTTTTTAGATCCCAGGCCCGGTTGACATCAATCATCAGATCCCTCTCCGTCCCAATGATTTCACGAACCAGTTCCATACGTTCCAGATCTTGAGCGAGGCTCAGGCCTCCAACCTTGCCCTTGAATCCCTGGTGACCCTGTTCGACGAGCATCTGAATCTCGTCTTTCAGTTCAACAAGATCCTTGC
>Ga0066828_10000175_pt1 | contig 26149 bp, 29 predicted proteins | sample ETNtaG_24_FD_65497 | JGI IMG/M metagenome (GOLD analysis project Ga0066828, IMG submission 65497) | Marine microbial and viral communities from oxygen minimum zone, Eastern Pacific Ocean - ETNP201306SV47 | ecosystem: Environmental > Aquatic > Marine > Oceanic | place: Pacific Ocean: Eastern... | reverse complement strand
CGGTGGCGCTCGGCTCTGTCAACGGCACCATCAAGGAAGTTGTCGACGCCATGCGCGCCGACGGCGCCGCGGTCGGCTCGGTCAGTGTCACCTCTTTCCGACCGTTTCCCCTCGAAGAATTGCGAGTCGCGCTCGGTGACGCGAAACATGTGGTGGTGATCGAGAAGAACCTGGCGCCGGGACTGGGCGGCATGGTCGCCTCCGATATCCGCATGGCGCTCCGCGATACACCGATCCAGATCTATACGGTCATCGCCGGGCTTGGTGGTCGGCCCATCACCATGGCAGCACTGCAGGAAGTGCTGGCGGGCGCCGGCGACGGCAAGCTCCCGGACATGCAGTTTCTCGACCTCGATCACGGAATCGTCGAGCACGAGATCATCCGTTCGCATCGGGTTAGGCGCTCCGGTCCGACCGCCGAGAACATCCTACGAAACCCGGCCGCAACGATCGCACAGGCCGAGAATTAGAGGAGGCTGATCATGGCTCAGGACAGCGCTCTGCAACGCGTGAAGTTTTACCAGACTGGCACCCATACGGTGGGCAACCGGCTGATGGACGAAGAGGCCCGCAGCGTCCAAGCCTCTATGGAGCGCTCTAACGCCATCACCTCCGGTCATCGTGCCTGCCAGGGCTGTGGCGAAGCGCTCGGCGCTCGCTATGCCCTGGATGTCGCAATGCGGGCGACCGGGGGACAGCTTGTCGCCGTCAATGCCACAGGCTGCCTCGAAGTGTTCACCACGCCGTATCCGGAAACCTCGTGGCAGATCCCCTGGCTACACTCCCTGTTCGGCAACGCGCCGGCGGTTGCCACGGGTGTCGCCGCAGCCATGCGGCGCAAGGGACGGAACATAAAAGTGGTGGCGCAAGGCGGCGACGGTGGCACCACCGATATCGGTTTCGGTTGCCTATCGGGCATGTTCGAGCGCAACGACGACGTGCTCTATATTTGCTATGACAACGAAGCCTACATGAATACCGGTGTGCAGCGCTCTTCCGCAACACCGGCCACGGCGCGCACCGCGACCACACCGACGGTGGGTGGCGCGCCGGGAAATGTCTTCGGCACCGGCAAGAACCTGCCGCTGATTGCGATGGCACACAACATCCCTTACGTGGCGACGGCCACGGTTGCCGGCCTACACGATCTAGAAGCCAAGGTGAACAAGGCTATCGATATGGCCGGTGCCCGCTATCTTCATATCCTCGTACCTTGCCCGCTAGGCTGGGGCTCGGCACCGTGCGATACGATCCACATCGCGCGGCTCGCCGTCGAGAGCGGATTTTTCCCGGTATTCGAGGCGGAGCACGGCCGCGTCACCGCCGCACATAAGATCCGCCGCCAGTTGCCGGTGTCGGACTATCTCAGGCCGCAGCGACGCTTCGCACACTTGTTCCGCAAGGGCACCGAGGATAGCGAAGGCGTGGCAACGCTGCAGCGCATGGCCGATGCCAATATCGAGCGCTTCAATCTGCTCGGTGAGAGGAAAAGCCCATGAGCAAAAGGCTGCCTTTCGCCATTACTCTCGATCCCGGCACCAGCCTCGCCAACGTGACCGGAACCTGGCGGACGGAAAGGCCTATCTACGTCGACCGCATGCCGCCCTGCAATGACGCCTGCCCGGCGGGCGAAAACATCCAAAAGTGGCTGTTTTATGCCGAAGAGGGCGCCTATGAGCAGGCCTGGCAGGTGCTAATGACGGACAATCCGCTGCCCGGCGTCATGGGCCGCGTCTGCTACCACCCTTGCGAGACGGCGTGCAATCGCGGACAGCTGGACGAGCCCATCGGCATCCACGCCATCGAGCGCTTTCTGGGACGCACGGCCTGGGAGCATGGCTGGAAGGCGAAGTTCGATGCCGAGCGCTCGGGCAAGCGCGTGCTCGTGGTCGGCGCCGGGCCGAGCGGTCTTGCCGCTGCCTATCACCTCACCCGGCTCGGCCATGCCGTCACAATCCGCGAAGCCGGCCCCATGGCCGGCGGCATGATGCGCTTCGGCATCCCAAAATATCGCTTGCCACGCGATGTCCTGGACTACGAGATCCAGCGCATCGTCGACATGGGGGTCGAGTTGCAGCTCAACCGCAAGGTCGAGGATATCGAGGCCGCTTTCCGGGACGAGGGCTTCGACGCCGTATTTGCCGCCGTCGGCGCGCATTTAGCCAAGCGCATCGAGATCCCGGCCTATGCCGCAGGCAGAATCCTCGACGCGGTCAACCTGTTGCGCAACATGGAGACGGGCGCCGAGCCACCACAGCTCGGCCGCCGCGTCATCGTCTATGGCGGCGGCAACACGGCTATGGATGTAGCGCGAACCGCCAAGCGGCTCGGCGTCGAAGACACGATGATCGTCTACCGGCGCACGCGAGAGCAGATGCCCGCCCACGACTTCGAGGCCGCCGGGGCCGAGGAGGAAGGGGTCATGATCCATTGGCTGCGCACCATCAAGCAGATTGACGAGACCCGGTTCACCGTCGAAAAGATGGAGATTGATGAACAAGGTCGCCCACAGCCAACTGGCGAATTCGAGACGCTCGAGGCCGATACGCTGATCCTGGCGCTAGGCCAGGACGTCGAGACCGCGTTCCTGGATAACGTGCCGGGGGTCAATGTCGGTGAAGGCGGCATGGTGATGGTCGACGAGCAGATGATGACCGGTCGCGAAGGCCTATTCGCGGGTGGCGACATGGTGCCGGCCGAGCGCACGGTGACCGTGGCCATCGGTCATGGCAGGAAGGCGGCCAATCACATCGACGCCTGGCTCAGGGGTAAGCGCCACAAGCGTCCGTCAAGGCCCGAGCTTGCCGGGTTTGGCGTGCTCAACACCTGGTATTACGACGATGCCCCGAAGACGGTGCAGCCGCAGCTCGATCTTGTGCGCCGCCAATCCGACTTCGCAGAGGTGCTGCAGGGGCTAACCGAGGATAACGCGCTATACGAGGCTCGGCGCTGCCTATCCTGCGGCAATTGCTTCGAGTGCGACAACTGCTATGGCGTGTGTCCGGACAACGCGGTCAACAAGCTCGGCGCCGGCAAGCGCTTCGACTTCAACTACGACTATTGCAAAGGCTGCGGCATGTGCGCCGCCGAGTGCCCCTGTGCCGCCATCATTATGGTTCCGGAGACCGTTTGAAGCAGCCAGCCCGAGGCGGCCCAACCAAGGGTTTTTAGGGCGAGATCAACACAAGATCGGCCCTCCCCCACGCCCGGCTAAGTGCGGCCGCAAGCCGAAGGGCGCCAGCACAGGCGGGAAGACGTAGCTTTTAACGAATTCCGTCGACACAGGGGCGTTGGCGAGCGGCGTCGGATCCTGATAAAAAGGCCATCTCATGTTCAGCGGTCTGCCCAACATTCTGACCCTGTCGCGGATCCTGGTGATCCCGATATTCCTGGCCGCCTTCGCCGTACCAGCGCCGGCTGCCAACTGGGTCGCCTTCGGGCTGTTCGTGGCCGCTTCTCTGACCGACTGGCTGGACGGCTTTTTGGCGCGAAAGCTGGCCCAAACAAGCGAGTTCGGCCGTTTTCTTGATCCCGTGGCGGACAAGCTGCTGGTGGCGGCGGCGCTGATCATGCTGGTGGCGGACGGCCGCGCCCCGGCAATCGCCGCGCTGATCATCCTCTGCCGCGAGATCCTTATCTCGTCCTTGCGCGAGTTCCTAGCTCGCGAGGCGCTGAAGCTGCCGGTAACTATGCTGGCCAAGATTAAGACGGCGACCCAGATGCTGGCGCTCAGCGTCCTGCTGGTGGGCGATGCGGCGACGGGCATCGGGCTTTCTGCCAAGCTGATGCTTGACGGTGGTGCCTGGTTACTGTGGCTTGCGGCAGTGCTATCCGTGGCCAGCGGCTGGGGCTATGCGCGGCACGGCATCTCAATGATGCTGGCTACCGACAAAGACAAGGATTCGAAAGGAGTGGCAGACAAGTGAAAGTAATGGGAATCAGCGGCTGGAGCGGCAGTGGGAAGACAACCTTGGTGACGCGCCTGTTGCCGGTGCTGGTGGCGCGCGGCTTGCGCGTCTCGACGGTCAAGAACGCCCATCATGAGTTCGACGTGGATACGCCGGGTAAGGATTCCTATGAGCATCGCGCCGCCGGCGCCTCCGAGGTGTTGGTTGCCTCGGCGCGGCGCTGGGCGCTGATGCACGAGCACCGCGAGGCAGCGGAGCCAGAACCATACCTCGATGCCTTGCTGGCGCGCCTCGGTGAGGCCGATCTGGTGCTGGTCGAAGGCTTCAAGCATGAGGACCACGACAAGATAGAGGTCTGCCGCGAGGGTTCGCGCCGCGAACCACTCTATCCCGGCGATCGCTCGGTGGTGGCAGTAGCCAGCGATCGCCCGTTACCCGATGCCAATCGCCCGGTATTCAATCTCGACGACACGCAAGCCATCGCCGACTTCATCTGCCGGCATTGCACCCTAGCGGAGCGGGCGGCATGAGCCAGCTCTGCAACGATTGCTTCGATATTGATCAACCGATGTTGCGTCTAGACGAGGCGCTGGCCCTGATCGAGGCGCGCATGACGCCGCTGACCGCCACTGAGACGGTGCCGCTCGATGCCGCTACCGGGCGCATTCTAGCAGAGGACGTGAGCGCCGCGACTGACGTCCCGGCGCACCACAATTCCGCCGTTGACGGCTTTGCGGTCTATCATGCCGATCTCGATGCCGACAGCCCGACGCCCCTGCCGGTGACGGGTCGCATCGCCGCCGGCCATCCCCTCGACCGGGCGGCGCGGCGCGGCGAGGCGCTGCGCATCTTCACCGGCGCGGTGATACCGCCTGGCCCCGATACAGTGGTCATGCAGGAGAATTGCGGACTTGCCGGCGAGACGGTAACCATCCCGCCCGGCATCGCACTTGGCGACAATTGCAGATTGGCCGGCGAGGACGTGCGCCACGGTACCACGGTGCTACGCGCTGGCCGCCGCCTACGGCCCGAGGACCTGGGTCTCGCGGCGGCGGCAGGTAGCGCCACGCTCGCCGTGCAGACGCTGCTCCGCGTCGCCTTGTTTTCCACTGGTGACGAGCTGTGTGAGCCCGGCGCGGCACTGGTGCCCGGTGCCATCTACGACAGCAACCGGCACATGCTGCGAGGTCTGCTGGCCGGCCTCGGCTGCACCGTCAACGATCTCGGTATTCTCGCGGATCGGGCTGACAGCGTGCGCCGGGCGCTCGCCGGTGCGGCACCCGACCACGATATGCTAATCACCTCGGGCGGCGTCTCGGTCGGCGAAGAGGATCACGTCAAGGCGGTGGTTGAGCAACTTGGCGGGCTCTCTTTCTGGCGCCTCGCCATTAAACCCGGGCGGCCGCTGGCGCTCGGTCATATCGACGATGCCGGGCGCACCGTACCTTTCGTCGGCCTGCCGGGAAATCCCGTAGCGGCGGCCGTAACCTTCCTGCGCCTGGCGCGGCCGCTGATTCTGCGTTTGTCGGGAGCGACGCATACGGTGCCGCGGCTGTGGCGCGTTGCCGCCGGCTTCGAGTTGACGAAGAAAGCCGGGCGGCGCGAGTTCTTGCGCTGCCGCCTGGAGGATGGCGATGCCGGCGTCCCCGTCGCCAAGCTTGCCGGCGCCCAGGGCTCGGGCGTGCTTTCCAGTCTCACGGCCGCTGACGGGCTGGTCGAACTTGGTGAAGAAATGACCTATGTTGCGCCGGGCGACGGGATAGACTTCCTGCCCTTCGCGGAGGTGAGCTGATGCAAGTACTCTATTTCGCCTGGTTGCGCGAGAAGGTGGGCGTCGCCGAGGAGGCGATCGAGCCACCGGCCGAAGTTGCTACCGTGGCCGAGCTGATCGAATGGCTGAAGGCGCGCTCACCGGGCCATACCACGGCCCTGGCGGACACCTCGGCCGTGCGTGTGGCGCTCGACCAGGAATATGTCCAACTCGACGCCGCCATTGCCGGGGCGCGCGAAGTCGCCCTGTTTCCTCCGGTGACCGGAGGCTGAGGCCGTGATCCGCGTGCAGAGCGAGGCTTTCGATGTCGGCGCCGAACTGGTGGCGCTGAGCGCCGGGCGCACAGATATTGGCGGCGTCGCGAGCTTCATCGGCCTGGTCCGTGACATGCACGGCGATAGCGCCGTTGGCGCCATGACGCTCGAGCATTATCCGGGCATGACAGAGCGCAAACTGGCCGAGATCGAGGCAGAAGCGCAATCGCGCTGGCCCTTGCAGACAAGCCTGATCATCCATCGCTACGGCCGCTTGGCACCAGGTGATCCCATCGTGCTAGTGGCCACGGCCTCGGCCCACCGTGTCGCCGCACTGGAGAGCTGCCAGTTCCTCATCGACTGGCTCAAAACCCAGGCACCGTTCTGGAAGTGCGAGGAGGCGTCCGACGGCAAGGCCACCTGGGTCGAAGCGCGTAGTAGCGACGACGCCGCAGCAGCGCGTTGGCGTGAGGGGAAGCCTGAGGCGGCCGAATAGGACCAGTTCCATCAATTCTATGATGCGTCTACTCGCGGCCCTCGGCTGCCCGATCCTTTGTGCCGCGCCCCAGGCCAGCGCCAGCGAGCCCAATCTCGATGTCCGCTACCGTCTGGAGGTGGTCGATCAGGCGTCGAAGCCGCGACGAGCGCAAGCGCACACCATCCGCGCCAAGCTAGGCTACGAGGTTGGGCCCCGGCACGGCTTTAGCGCGCGTCTCGAAGGCGAGGCGATTCTAGCCCCGGGCAGCGAGCGCTACGACACCGCCATCAAGCGCCGCAGCGACCTGCCGCGCATCAACGACGCCGAGACGCACGAGGTCAACCAGGCTTGGGTCGCCTATACGCCGCGGTCCGAGACGGTGATCAAGGTCAGCCGCCAGACCCTCTTCCTCGGCGCTGAAACCTTCGTCGCCAGCGCCCGATTCCGTCAGAACCAGCGAACCTTTGACGCTGTCACGTTGAGCGATCACGCGCTACTACCCGACACGCACCTGCAATACGGCTACATGTGGCTGGTCGACGACACCTCTGGCGAGGACGCAACCCACGGCGACTGGAATACGAACACCCATTTCGTGCAGATCGACTATGGCGGCTTCGCGCCGGTCAAACTCGGGGCCTATGCCTTACTGCTCGACATTGACCACCTGCCGGCAGAGTCATCTAAGACACTTGGGGCGCTGGCCGACAGCAGATGGGATATGGGCGGCAGTACCCTGCTAGCGCGCGGCGAGTTCGCCTGGCAGGGCGACTGGGGCGATAATCCCAGCAATCTCAGCGAGCATCTGCTGATTACCGAGGCGGGTGTCGGTCATGGCGGCCTTTGGCCCCTACTCGGCCTGCGCCAGCAGACCGGCAACGGCCGCGTTGCCCTGCAGATCCCTATCGGCAAGAAGCACGGCAATCGCGGCTGGGCGGATGTCTTCAGCATCACCCCCGCGGCAGGCTTGCTGGATGTCTACGGCGAGGCCAAATTTAAGCTTAAGCAAGCCGACTGGCTCGGCCTCGATCTCGCCGGCACACCGCTCGAGAGCCTGGAGCTTGTCGCCGCTCACCACCGCTTCTTCGATGACCGCGGCAGTATCAACTATGGGCACGAGACCGACTTACGCCTGCGCCTCAAGCCGCTAGACGGCGTCACCGTGACACTCGATTACGCCGACTACCGCGCCTCACAGTTCAGCGTCGACACGCGCAAGTTCTGGTTCTCGGTAACGCTGACGCGCTAGTCGCTGCCGATGTGGGCCGGGTCCGGCTCGAGGCCGTTGGTTAGCGCCGTGAAGTCGTCGATGAGGATGCGGCAGACCTCGCCCGGGGTGAAGCTGAGGTCGCCGATCTGGCCGACCGGCGTGACTTCTGCCGCCGTGCCAGTGAGGAACACCTCGTCCGCCTTCTCCAGCTCTTCCGGCATGATGATGCGCTCGATTACCGGGATCTGCTGCGCTTCCGCCAACCCGATCACTGTGCGTCGGGTGATGCCGTCGAGGAAGCAGTCGGGCGTCGGCGTGTGCAGTTCACCATTGATGACGAGGAAGATATTGGCGCCTGTCGATTCCGCAAGTCGCCCGCGCCAGTCGAGCATCAGCGCATCGTCGAAGCCCTCGGCCTCGGCCTTGTGTTTGGACAGCGTGCAAATCATGTATAACCCCGCCGCCTTGGCCTTGGCAGGGATCGTCGCCGGGTCGGGGCGGCGCCAGTCGGACCATTGCAACTTGATGCCCTTGAGCCGCGCCTCGGGCGAGAAGTATGACGGCCACTCCCAGGCCGCGATGGCGACATGGATAGCGTTTTGCTGAGCTGAGACGCCCATCATCTCGCTGCCGCGCCAGGCCACTGGGCGTACATAGCCGTCGTCGATATTGTTAGCTTTACAAACATCATAATTAGCGCGGTTTATGTGGCCCTGGCTAAAGGGAATCTCAAAGCCGAGTTGGCTCGCCGACTCAAACAGGCGCTCGGTATGTTCCGCCAGCTTGAATATAGTGCCGGCATAGACGCGCTGACCCTCGAAGACGGAGCTGGCATAGTGCAGACCGTGCGACAGGACGTGCAGGTTGGCCTCTCGCCAAGGCACCATCTTGCCATCGTACCAAATGAACCCATCGTGATCGTCAAAGCTCAACATGTCAGACCGTCCCGTCGCCCAGAGGCTCGATAAAGTGGCATCCTATAAGAAGGGACTTGCGTCAGGAAGCACTAGCAAACATATACGTCAATATGACTGACAAAAAACTAACGCGTGACCCGGGTGACTTGCATGAAATAGCCCTCAACCGGGGCATCGAGATGCTCTATTTCGGCTATCGCAACTTCGTTGCCAAGGCCAATGCCCTGCTCTCGCCTCTTGATTTCGGGCGCGCTCACCACCGCGTTATCTATTCCGTCGGCCGCAGTCCGGGTCTCACCGTGGGCGAGCTTCTGGCCACGCTACGCATCACCAAACAAAGCCTGTCGCGCGTGCTCGGCCAACTCGTGCGCACCGGATACGTGGCGCAGTTGACGGGCACGCGCGACCGCCGCCAGCGCCTCTTGAGCCTGACCGACAAGGGTCGGAAACTTGAGCACCGCTTGTCCGGCCTGCAGCGCACGCTCGTCGCCGAGGCCTATCGGGAAGCGGGGTCGGAGGCAGTGGGCGGCTTCGAGAAGATCATGCTCGGCCTCATGTGCGACGATGACCGCCCACGCTTCAGTGGCGAGCCCGGCTGATCGTTTCTTTTTACCAGGGGGACATCGTACTTATTCCCCTCTGGAGTCGATGGCGGCGCGCCTGCCAGAATTAGGTATGATATCCCCTTAATAGCCGGGCTGGGTCCCAGCAATGGCGGTTCTCGCCACCACCCGGTCAGCGTAGACTTGTGGCAACGTTGCACTGGTCCGAAAACGGGAGCGATCATGACCCATCGGGAAAATCTCCTGGCCGTCATTCGCGGTGAAATGGTCGAGCAGATCCCCTGGGTGCCGCGCATCGACCTTTGGCACAACGCGCAAGTGATGCGAGGTACGCTGCCAAAGAAGTTCACAGGCATGAGCGTCGAAGACATCCATCACGCCATGGGCTGGCCACTGCACAAATTTGTGCCGGAATACAGCCGGCCCGAAAACCCTGCGGATTTGCTTCACCGCGGCATCGGGCTGTTCGATCTCAAGGAGTTTCCCTACAGCTTCACCTTTTCCAACGACGTCGACATCCGTGTTGAGGTCGAGGCCGACGAGCGCCAGGAGATGACCCACGTCGAGTACCACACGCCGGTCGGCATGGTCAGCGTGCGTCACGGCCAGACGGCTGAGATGCGCCGCGCCGGCGCCTCCATCTCCTGGGTTAAGGAACACGCCATCAAGGGACCCGAGGACTACAGGGTGCTGGCCCATATCTTCGGCAATCTCGAGATTACTCCGTCCTACGAGCGCTACACCACCTGGCGCGAAGGCATCGGCGAGGACGGCATCGCAGTGGCTCACGGCTTCGGGCTGTCCTGCACCTCGCCGATGCATTTTGTACAGAAGACCCTCCTCGATGCGACGGACTTCTACCTCCACCACCACGACTATCCGCGTCAGATGGCGGAGTTACTAGAGGCCCTGACCGGCGCCTACGACACGCTTCTCGAAATCCTTGCCGGCGGCGAGCTGGAGGCCGTGATGTGGTCGTCGAATATCGACGACATGATCACTTACCCAGCGTTGTACGAGGAATATTTCCAACCCTGGTGCCACAAGGCGGCCGACATACTCAAACCCCAGGGAACCTTACTGATTATGCATCCCGATGGCGAGAACCAGGGCCTGATGGATCTTATCGCCGAGAGCCGCATGGACGTGGCCGACGCGGTAACACCGTACCCGATGACCAAGGTCCGCATCGAGGAGTACTACGACCGCTGGTGCCGGCCCGGACACCTGACCATTCACGGCGGTATCCCCGAGATGCTGCTGCTTGAGGAATCCTCGACCCGCGAAGACCTCTCGATGTACCTCGACAACTTGTTCCGCAGCATCGCCCCCGGCACGCGCTTCATCGGCTCGATCGGCGACACGACGCCGCCTGATGCCGATTTCGACCGCCTGCTCTACATCGGCGAACGCTTCGAGAAGGAGGGGCGGCTGCCGTTCGCTGCGGGCACGTATTCGCCGCTCAACCGGGACAGCGTCGCCACTGCACCACGGGTTGTCACGCCGGCGAGCACCAGCGAGACCGTCGCCGCAATGGATGTGGAGCAGGCCTTCGAGCAGATCACCATCGACGTGCTCGACGGCGACGAGCAAGAAGTAGTGGTGCACGCGCGCGAGCTCCTCGACCAGGGCGTTCCCGCCGGCAACATCCTCAACAAAGGCATGCTACCGGCCATGGAGGTAATCGGTGGGCGCTTCGCCGACGGCAGCGTCTTCGTGCCCGAGGTGCTGTTGTCGGCCCGCGCCATGAAGAACGGGCTCGGTGTCATCGAGCCCCACCTGGTGACCAGCAATGAGCGCCGCAGCGGCCGTGTCCTAATCGGTACAGTGCTGGGTGACCTGCACGATATCGGCAAGAACATGGTCGCCAGCATGCTGACCGGCACCGGCTACGAGGTCATCGACATGGGGGTCAACGTGAGCACCGAGGAGATCGTGCGCCAGGTGCTCGAGCGCCGGCCCGACATCATTGCCCTTTCGGCCCTGCTAACAACGACCATGCCGCAGATCAAGGAGGTCATCACAGCGCTTGTCGAGGCCGGCCTGCGCGACGACTTTAAGGTCATCGTCGGCGGCGCCCCGGTGAACCAGAAATTTGCTGAGGACGCTGGCGCCGACGGCTACGCCCAGGATGCCGGCGCGGCGGTAGCCCTAGCGAAGCAGTTGATGCCCGCCGTCTGAGCCGAAAAACGGTGACAGTTGATCAACCTGCGTAATTTCGGCAAGTGACAACGCCACGGCGGTATTACCGACGCCTGCCACTTCAAAGGCCGCATCGACGCGTAGAAGAAGGTGAGCAGCGAGACTGAGGCTATGGCGCGCTAGGCCCATGCCCGGTGCCGGGCACCTCGCTCGGGCGTGTCACGATGTAACAGGCGACCGGTACGATGACGGCGGCGGCAAGCAGCGTTGTCAGCGGCGTTTGGCTGACCAGCGAGAGCAGGATCAGGCTGACGCCCATCACAGCCACCGCCAGCACCTTGGCGCGCAATGGGATGACGCGATGGGTATGCCAGACCTGCAAGGGTGGCCCCAGCCTCGGATGCTGGTAAAGCCAGCGGTGGAGGCGCTCGGAGGAGCGCGAGAAGGCCCACAACGCGACGATCAGAAAGATCGTAGTCGGCAGGCCCGGTATGATGATGCCGATCAGCCCTAGTCCAACGCAGAGCCAGCCCAGCACAAACAAGGCATGGCGCACCCCGGCCCGCCGGCTCCAACCACCTTGTGTCGAAAATTCGTCTGCTTGCTCGCCCTCACGGATCATGGCCGACCGCCTGTCAGGGACCTCAGAACGCCCATGTTAGAGCCCTTTGCCTGCCGACGGAACCGATTTACCCGCTCGGTATCCTCCATCACCTTGAGCGTCTCACTAGCGGCTTCCGCACGGTGGTGCTCTCGACGAGGTCGCCGAGTTGTGAGTCGTACCGTTCGAGCGGACAGTTGGCGTCGCGACGATGCGCCCTGAGATGGCGGCCGTAGGATTACCGTGAGCGGGGTGCCGGCGGGCTCGATGGTAGTGCTTGCACCCCCGAAGACCTGACACGCTTTGCCGCGAACTGAGGGGCGCGCCGTCACGCGTATAACATGAAGAACGAAAAAGCCACGGCCGGTGCGTCCGGTCCCCTTTATAGCTGTGCGCCGCTTTTAGTTGTTGTCCGTGCTGTCTTCGGTACCGCCAATACCTAAGGTGTTGCTCAACTCGGTACCGACCGTCGTCACGGCGGCGACAATTACAACCGCGATCAGCGCGGCAATGAGGCCATACTCGATAGCGGTGGCACCACCTTCATCCTTGCCAAAACGACGCAGGCCGAACTTGGTAAGCATCTTCATCACGGTTTTCTCCGATACAAGCGATCAACGAGCCTGCCGCAGTCTACCAGGAATTAACATTTCGCACAGCGCCAACAAAGGTTAGAATTTGCAATCGATGCCACTACGTTATGGAGATAGCAGCATTGACTGAGTACGCAGTATGACAATCTCACGCAGACAGTTTGTTGGCGGCGCTGCAGGCGTCGCGGCCGCGTTGGAATTACCAAGCGTCTTAGCGGCTCAAGGGCAGGGACTCAAAGTAGCAGGCATCCTAGACGGCTCGGGTGGGCTCGACATCTACGGCCGGCCCATGATCGACTGCATGCGCCTCGCCGTCGAGGAGACCAACGCTGCTGGCGGCCTGCTGGATGAGCCTGTGGAGCTGCTGCTGTTCGACACTCAGTCGAACCTCCAGCTCTATACCCAGTTTGCCACCGAGGCAGCGACGCGCCACCAGGTCGCCAGTGTCCACGGCGGCATCACCAGCGCCTCACGAGAAGCAATTCGCCCGCTACTCGGGCGTTACCGCACACTCTACTTCTACAACACACAGTACGAGGGTGGCGCCTGCGACCGCAACATCTTCTGCACGGGCAGTACGCCAGCCCAGACCGTGGCCAAGCTGGTGCCGCACATCATGGAGCGCTGGGGCAAGCGAATCTACAGCCTAGCAGCGGATTACAATTACGGCCAGACCACTGCGCGCTGGGTGCGCAAGTTCGCGCAAGAGTCCGGTGGCGATGCCATCGCCACCGACTTCTTCCCGCTGGACGTGACCGATTTCGGTCCCACCATCCGCAAGATTCAGGCGGCCAAGCCCGATATCGTTGTCTCGGTGCTGGTCGGCGGCGCCCACATGTCGTTTTATCGACAATGGGCGGCGGCCGGCATGAAGGGCGAGATTCCGCTCGCCTCGACCACCTTCGGCGTCGGCAATGAGCACCGCGTACTGTCGGAGAAGGAGAGCGACGGCATCATCGCGTGCTATGGCTATTTCGAGGAGCTCAACACGCCCGCCAACCGCGACTTCCTGGGTCGCCTGCGGGCACGCTACGGCGACCAGACGCCGGCCGTCAACGAGCTCGCCATGCGCTCCTATGACGCCTTCTTGCTGTGGGCGGAAGCAGTGCGCCGGGCGGGCACGGCCGATCGCATGGCAGTGATAGAGGTGCTGGAATCGAACATCAGCATGACCGGCCCTAGCGGTACTGTGACCATCGATGCGCCAACCCATCATACCATTCAGGACGTCTATCTAGGCGAGGTCTCGGGCGGCGCCTTCAAGGTGCTCGAGACCTATCGAGAGCAGCCACCAGCGGATACCGCTGCGGTCTGCGACCTGGTCGCCAATCCCGCCGACACCACGATGTACGACATCAACGTCGACCTGTAATCCATGGATCTGACCGCCGCGGTCTTCCTACAGGCGGCGAGCGCCGTCGCAGCGCTGGTGCTAATGAGCGCCGGGCTGGCGCTAATCTTCGGCATGATGCGTGTCATCAACCTCGCCCATGGTGAGTTTCTCATGCTCGGCGGGTACGCCACCATCCTCGCCTACGGCCAGGGACTAAACCTGTGGCTCGCTGCGCTAGTGGTAGCGCCTCTGGTCGTCGGCGCCATCGGTTGCATCGTAGAGCGGCTGCTGATCCGCCATCTCTATGATCGCCGTACCGATACGCTGCTTGCCACCTGGGGCTTGAGCCTGTTCCTCATCGGCCTGGTTACGACACTGTTTGGCAACACCACACGCGGCGTTTCGGCACCGCTCGGCGCAATAGCCATCGGCAACTACAGCATGGCCGCCTACGAGCTAGCGCTGATCGGTTTCGCGGTGGCGGTCGTCGCTCTGCTCTATCTCGGCCTAGGGCGCACGCGCGCGGGCTTGGTGGCGCGCGCGACCATGCAGAACCCGGATATGGCTGAAGCCTTGGGCACGGACCGCAGCCGCGTCTACGCAGTGACCTTCACCGTCGGGGCCGCGCTCAGCGGTCTTGCCGGCGGGTTGCTAGCGCCGCTCTCTGGCGTGGTACCAACCATCGGTGCCGCCTATATGGCCAAGGCCTTCATCACGGTGATCGCCGGTGGCGCAGCGGCGGTTGGCGGCACCGTCGCCGCCTCGGGCCTGCTTGGCAGCATCAACAGCGCGGCGAGTTTCTTCGTCAATCCGGTGATCGGCGAAGTGGCACTACTACTGTCAGCGATCGTGCTATTGCGGCTCTTGCCGGAAGGAATTAGCGGGCATTTCTTCCGCACCGGTGTCTGATGCGAGATTGGCTCGGGCATGGCATCGTGGTCGCCGTAGGCATCGCGCTGCTGGTGCTGCTGCCGGCCCAGGCGCAGCTATATACGATCATCAACGCCACTATCTGGACGGCAATGGCGACCCTTGCGCTCAGCCTCGGCCTGGTCTGGGGCTATGGTGGTATTCTCTGCCTCGGCCAAACCGCGTTTTTCGGTCTCGGCGGTTACGCCTATGCGGTAGCGGCTATCAATCTCGGTAACAGTACCTGGGCCGTGCCGCTGGCCATCGCCACGCCCGCTGTCTTCGCCGCAGCACTCGGCTATTTTCTCTTCTACGGCCGCCTCGGCGATGTTTATCTCGGGATCGTCACGCTCACCGTCTCACTAATTCTGTTCAAGCTTACTAACAGCACATCAGGGCCAGAATACACCATCGGTAGCGCCCGGCTCGGCGGCGCTAACGGGATGCCGAAGACGCCTTTTCTCAACGCCCCGTTTGATCCTGCGGTACTGCTGTCTCCGGATACTATCTTTCGCGTCGTCCTTGGCGCATTGCTGCTCTGCTATCTATTTTGTTTGTGGCTTCTACACTCACGGTTTGGCCACGTGACCCTAGCAATACGCGAGAACCAGCAACGCGTCGAACTGCTCGGCTATGACGCGCGTCGGCACAAGCTTCTGCTGTTCGTCATCGGTGGTGCCATCGCCGGGGTTGCAGGAATCGGCTTCGCCAACTCAGCCTTCATTAGTCCAGCGCTCTTCAGTTTGGCAACTACGGCGCAGGTCATCATCTGGGTCATCGTCGGCGGCCTCGGAACCCTGTTTGGTCCCATCCTCGGCGCCGTCGTCGTGCAGGCGTTGATGTCCTGGCTCGGCACTCTAGCGCAGGTGCACCCGGCATTGTCGCGGCTCGATCCGAACTTGGTCCTGGGGGCGGCACTGATCCTCTTCGTGCTACTGTTGCCACGCGGCCTCTGGCCCGCCGTGACGAGCCTGGCGGGACGTCTCAGACGGGGTCCAGGGCGATGAGCGGAGACGCAGTGCTCGTGGTCAAGGACTTGAGCAAACACTTTGGCGGCGTGGCGGCACTCGATGGCTTGGCCTTCACGCTTCGGGCCAACGAGCTGCGCTGCCTGATCGGCCCCAACGGCGCCGGTAAGAGCACGTTCTTCAAATGCCTGACCGGGCAGCTCACACCCGATGCCGGCAGTATCCGTTTCGCTGGTCGCGAGATCGCGGGCAGCGGCACGATCGCCATCGCCCGCGCCGGCGTCGGCCTGAAGATGCAGGTGCCGTCGGTGTTCGATGGACTGACTGTCCGCGACTCCCTTTGCGTGGCAGGGCAGCGCCGCCTGCGAGGCAGAGCGCTGGATGGCGCGATAGCAGAGGCTCTGGCACGCCTCGATATCGGCGATCTGGCACAGCGCCTAGTCGGCACGTTGGCCCACGGGCAGCGGCAACTCGTGGAATTGGCGATGGTGTTGATGCAAGAGCCGGCATTGGTGCTGCTCGACGAGCCCACCGCGGGAATGGACGAAACGGAAATCGAACGTGTCGCGGCGTTGCTGCACGAGCTGGCCCAAGCGCATGCCCTAGTCGTGGTCGAACACGATATGCGTTTTGTAGCCAATATCGCCGGAGTGGTCACTGTCATGCATCACGGCCGCCTGCTGGCCGAGGGCCCAGCCGATTCGGTTCTGGCCGACGCGCGGGTGCGCGACGCCTATCTGGGCAATAGCCATGCTGACGGTTGACGGTCTGGGCACGGCCTATGGCCGTATCCCCGTGCTACGCGGGGTCAACCTCGCTCTGGCACCCGGCGAGCACCTGGCGGTGGCCGGCGCGAAACGGTAAGACGACCCTGGTGAAGACGCTGATGGGCCTGCTACCGGCAAGCGCCGGGACGATCCTGTTCGACGGAGAGGACATCACGCGATGGCCCGCACAACGGCGCCGGCATCGCCTATGTGCCCCAAGGCCGCGACCTGTTCCCCGCCCTCAGCGTACGCGATAATCTGCGCATGGGTTGCCGCTCGGGAAGCGAGGGGGATGCGGCCATCGACCGGGTGATCGCGTTATTCCCCATGATCGGCGACTTGCTGGGTCGCGCCAGCGGCACGCTCAGCAGCGACGAGCAGCAGATCGTCGCGACTGCCCGCGCGATTTGCGCCACCCCGCGGCTGTTGTTACTCGACGAGCCGTCCGAGGGTGTACAGCCCTCGATGGTGGCAGAACCTAACATTCGCTGCCGAGGTAGCCGAAAGCGCGCTTGTCATGCACCGCGGCAGTATCAAACGCGCGCTCCCCTCGCGTGCCCTTGCCAAGCCCGGCATGTTGCGCGCGTTGCTCGGCGGCAAAGCCTGAGTGCCACACACCAGACTTTTCATAAGCGGATGGATGTAGTATGGTGTTAATCGTATAACCCCAAGATATTGGGGTTATCCACAAAAACTATCCACAGGCTGTGGATTAGGGTGTGTCTTCTCGGAGAAACAGGCCACCGAATAGATGCGCGCCGTAACCTAAAGCACCTGGGAAGAGGTGTGTCGACTAGCCGCGACATCCGCTTCCTCCCGGCGGATGCCGCGGCCTTTGTCCACACTTCGCAAAAGCTTGCACGCGATAGCTGTTTTGCAGCATGCAGCCTCTCGACGGTATCAAGGCTCTCGAATTTGGCGGCACCATCCTTGTGACGCTGCTCGCCCTGGTCTTGGCCGAGGCCGGTGCCGATAAGGTCAACGTTGAGCCCCGACTGCTTTAACATTAGGAAAATTTTAGGCATCATGGCTAATGGAGCGGTACATAGCGATAAAGGACAATCCTATGAAACTCGCCATTTCAGCCATTCTTGTGACCGTCATTCTAGCTGCGAGCTCGGCAACTGCCGATGCGAAGACGCCATCCGGGCCGCAGGCAGTGACGCCGACCATTAACCGGGTAGTAGCCGGTCAGGTCAGCGAACAAATTGCCGACGCGTTGGCTCAGGGGCAGGAAAACAGGCGCGGTGGGGCAGACCCGATATAGCGGACGATCTTAAGCGCGATTAACAGTCATTCTTATATAAACTGCGCCGACCTTGGTTCTGTGGGAGAATATCAGGTGCCGGGCGCCGCCCAGGTGCTCGCACCAAAGCCGCCGCTTTACTGTTATCGGTGTGTTACCAGACCCTGTGGTAATTCTGCAACAAAGAGTGCGATAAGCTCGCATAATCGGCCCTAAGACAGGGAAATCTTTGACGAATTTACACGCGTGCGGTAGCACCGATTTAAGAGGTAGTAGGCGCGCTTTGTATAGATGTTTGTGGCGGGTTACGTTGTGCGGAATTGCCCAGAAGCTCCCGCGATGCGCGTGTACTGGAATGGTAAGTTTTGAAGGTACTCAAGGGAACGAGGGCCCAGTCAAATGAAACGGATTATCCCGGTTCTAGCTATGGCGATGGCTGCGTTGTTCACCCCGCCCACCCTAGCAGCGCAAACCAGTAACCCGACAAACACGACGGAGCAGGCTTCAAGCACGGCCACCGCCTCAGCCGTTGTGCGGACCGCGACCGCCCAGATCACGGGTATGATCTCTTCGCGCGTATCCAGTCTCTTGGCTCCCACCGCCGTAGCTGATCAAGGCGGCAACGTAGACATGGCTGTGGCGCTGTACGACGAGATGACCCTCGGTACCGGCATTTCAGCCGGCGGCGGCGATGGCCGTATGGGTGTATGGCCGTCCGGCAGCTGGACGGATGTCGAAGACGACCTGTCGTCGACCGCCTATAACGGCGACGTCTACAACGCGATGACCGGTACCGACTACCAGTTCAACTGCTGCTTAACCGCCGGCCTGGCACTCGGCTATGAATCGAGTGATATCAACACCACGTTTAACACAGGTAGTGTGGAGTCTTCAGGCTGGACCATTGCGCCCTATGCCGGCTATGTGCTCAGCCGCTACTTCACCGTGGACGTCAGTGCCGGCTACAGCATTGTCGACTACGATACGACGCGCGTCAGAAACGCCCTGACAATAACCGGTGACTTCGATTCCGACCGGTGGTTCGCATCAGGCGCAATCAACGGCTATTACAGCGTCAACAAGATCCTGTTGAATGGCCGTGCCGGGTACTCCTACGCGAAGGAAAGCCAGGACGGATTTAACGAGTCCAACGGCGTCATCAACGCCTCCCGCGACGTGAAAGTTAGCACGCTGCGCGTCGGCGGTACCGCTGCTTACGGTCTCGGCAAAGCGCAGCCCTACGTCACCGCTACCGGTGTCTATGACGTGCAACAAACCAAGGTTACGGTGGGTGACGGTCAAGCCGCACCATCTAATGACAAATCCGGCGTCGACATCGGTGGTGGCGTGCGCATCTCACTCAGCGATCGCGTGACGGGCGGTATTGAAGGAACCACGCATTTGGCGCGCGACAACTTCGAGTCCACTACTGTCTCGGGCAACTTGCGCATCAAATTCTGATCTGCAGGTGACATCCTCGTTTCGATGCGGAGTCCGGCGCCAGCGCCGGGCCCTATTTCTATTGGCGCTGACGGCCTTGCTCGGGGCCTGTACCTCACCGGCAACACTGTTCGAAGACGGGCACTCGCGCGCGCTTAGACTGGCCGGCAATGCCGGTTTCGACACAGTACGGGTGCCCGCGGGTGCATTTACCTTGTACAGCGCCTTCAAGGGGAGCCGCGGCGGCAGCGATCGCCTGGTGGTCTATATCGAGGGCGACGGCCAGGCCTGGACTAACCGCTTCACTCTGTCACCCGACCCGACACCCTGGAATCCGACTGGGCTGCAACTGGCGATCCGCGACGCGCGGCCCCTGGTGGTCTATCTCGCTCGGCCTTGCCAATACGCCGCACGCCAGGATCCGGCACTATGCCATCCGCGCTACTGGGCGTCACGGCGATTCGCGCCAGAGGTGATCGAGGCAACCAGTGCCGCAGTGGAGCATTATCGGACATTGCTCGGCGCCAGCGAAGTCGAACTGATCGGCTATTCCGGCGGTGGCGCCATTGCCGCCCTGGTTGCCGCAACACGCAACGATGTCGTGGCCCTGACCACGGTGGTCGCCCCACTCGATCACATGGTCTGGACATCGCACCACGACATCTCTGCCATGCCCGGTTCACGGAACCCTGCCGACGTAGTGGCCGCTTTGGCCGACACACCGCAAATCCACTTGGTCGGTGGCGACGACGACATCGTGCCGGCACTCGTCGCTCGCGCCTATCTTTCGCGCCTGCCAAACAACAGCCCGGCCCGTCTGGTCGTGGTCCACGGCTTCGATCACACATGCTGCTGGCAGCGTGACTGGAAGCAGCTGCAGACCCGCTATCGCCTGCCGTAATAGTTCCGTTGCCGACACGGCGCGAGGCGGCTTGGGCAGCGTTGGCCACGGCTCTGACGGCCGCCTATAGCGGTGCCTTCACGCCTAGGCGTTGGCTGTCGGAGCAATGAACGCCGCCCGCCTTGAAGATGTTGCCACCGACACTTGCGCTGCTTCTGTTCGCCATCGTGATCATCCGCGCAACGCCACACCTTCGCATTTCTGCAGGCACCACCAGCGCCTAGCTCGTGGCCGCGGCGACTTTGGCGCTGGCAGGGCTGCTATTCGCCGACCCGGCGTTCCCTGCCAAGCGGGTGCATGTCTTCCAGTACGCCCTGCTAGCCCTGGTGGTGCGCCGCGGGCTCGCCAGCCGCCTTGATGGCGTGCCGCTGATGGCAATGTCGGCGTTGGTCGCGGCTCTGCTTGGGGTGCATGATGAACTTATCCAGGGTCTCAGGCCCGAGCGTTATTTCAGCCTCACCGACATTCTGGTCAATACTGTATCGGCCTCCGCCGGCGGCTGCCTGGGCACAGCCCTCTGGGGCCCGGGCAACAGAGATGACCCGCCATCCCCTCGCGCCTGGCTGGCCGTCGGTTTGGCGCTGGCAGTCCTGCTTTCCGGCCTCACCTACGCGCCCGCCGCGGCATTACCAGTGTGGGCTTGGCTGCCAGCACCGCTCTGCCTTACCTCTTGGCTGCTGTCGGTGCCAGCAGGGCATCGTTGGCCTGGCGCCTTGCCGGTGTGGCTTGCCTGCGGCGCGCTTGTTGAGCCGGCCATTGCAAACCTGGCTGACCTGCCTTTCGCCTAGAGCACTTTATCTACCATATGCGGTTAAATGACCGCATATGGTAGATAAAGTGCTCTAACCGCCATGGTAGACGTATCGGACCGATACCGCCTGGCAATCGCGTATGGCAAAAGCGATAGCAGCCACCAAGAAGCTTATGCCGAGGGCGTCGATGCCGCCACGCCAAGCTGTGGCCAGAGTATCTACGGTAAACACACCACCGACAGCTTCGATGATGGAAGCGGGGATCGGACCTTCCGACACAACGAAGAGCAACCCTGCCAGAACGAAGGCGCCGATGGCCCCCGGCGACCGCCGCGCCGAGACCGCGATGCCGGCGAGCACGATGAGCTCGAGAGGTAGCAACCGGCTGAGCAGACCGTAGAGCTGCGGAGCCTCGATCCCGAAAATTAGCGGTGCCACGCCTGCGGCCCACAGGATGTGCAGTTGTGCCGCCTCGGCCAGCGTCAAGGCCGCAAGCACCGCCGCTGCCAGGCGCCAGAAGAGACCCGGCCTCCGATCGACTGGATGTGCCCTTACCATGAGGGCGGTAAGCGCAGCACCTACCACGAGCTTGAGTAGGCTCCAGGCCCAGGGGAGGTTGGCTACCAACCCGATATCGAGGTTCGCCGGAACCCCGCCCGGAGCCAGCGCCCGAACCTCGGGCAAGGTCGCTACTAGATGCGCGACGATGAAGACAATATCGATCGCCACGAGTGCCAGCAAGAAGAGCCGACTACGCAGCCGCGTTACATATATCGGCACCCGCGCCACCCGATAGAGCGGCAACACCTCAAGCTCACTCAGACCCGGCTGTTCGCTTGCCATGTATTCCTATGTTCCGTTCGCTGGCGTCGAGCGAATATGCTCGGCCAGGCTAGCGTCCACGGACATGCGCCGTTCCAGGCGGAGACTGAGGGCGCGGCGCATGCGCACAAAACCGGCGGTAGCCGTCTCTGCCTTGCCCATCATGACACTACCGGAAAATACCACAGCCCGATCGGGGAGTCCGCATTGCCGGCCAACAGAGCTGCCTTTGGGCACCTGTCCCGTCAGCCCGCCTACACGGCCGAGATTGCGCATTGCATGAACATCGATCTCACCGTCGACAATACGGCTGCCCGTCGCGACCTCAGCTGGGCGCCGCGGGGATTTTTAACCTGCGACGACCCTCTCACCCATCTCGTCGATGGCGGCGACCAGCGCCTTGCGTAGGGGAGGCGCCGTAGCGCTATGGCCTGCGTCTTCGATAAGACGCAGGTCGGCATTGCCCCAAGCTGCCGCCAGGCGGGCAGCGTTATGCGGCGGGCAAAGCAGGTCGTAGCGGCCTTGTACGATAATGCCGGGAATAGTGGCCAGCTTACCTGCGTGACGCACCAATTGGTCGGGCTCGAGAAAACAGCCACGGCTCACGTAATGCCATTCCACGTAAGGCGTGCGCGGTGGCGATTCCGCCTTGGCCGGACGTTCGTCCCAAAGGCTTGTAGGAAGGTTCGCAGCAGGTGGATTGATTCCTGACAGCGCCTGCTCAAAGCCGCCCCAGGCGCGCGCCGCCGGCACGTGGACGCGCGGGTCGGGGTCTTCCAGGCGCTTGCCATAGGCCGCCACCGGGTCATCGCGCTCGTCCTCCGGCAATAACTCGACAAAGTGCTGCCACAGCTCAGGGTGGAAAGTCGTCGCGGCGCCACCGAAAGCCCAGCGCACTTCTTGGGCGGTACCGAGGAAGACCGCGCGCAACACCAGCCCCAGCACGCGTTCCGGATAGCGCTCGGCATAGGCCAAGGCGAGCGTCGAGCCCCAGGAACCGCCCACCACCATCCAGCGGTCAATACCGAGCTCGCTGCGGATCTGCTCGATGTCGGCGACCAGGTGCCAGGTAGTGTTGTCCTCCAGACAAAGCCGCGGCGTGCTCAATCCGGCACCGCGCTGGTCGAACAGTACCGCGCGGAAGCGGTTGGGGTCGAACTGGCGCGCATGCTGACGCTGGCAGCCGCTGCCGGGGCCGCCATGCAGGAACAGCGACGGCGTGCCATCCTCGCGGCCATGCTGCTCTAGGTACAGCGTATGGGTGTCGTCGACGGCGATCTTGCGCCGATCGAACGGCCCAGCGTCCGCATAAAGGGGGTCGGCATCGGGTGTCATGGCAGAGCCTCTGCAGCGGGAATCGGGTCGGACTCGCTAAGTTGCAGGGCGGCAAGGCGCGCATAAAGCCCCCCTTCGGCCATGAGCCGCTCATGGCTGCCGATGCCGACGATCTGCCCCTGGTCGAGCACGACGATGCGGTCGACGCTTTGCACGGTCGCCAGGCGATGGGCGATCACTAGGGTGGTGCGGGCCTCCATCAAGCGCTCAAGTGCCACCTGCACCTGACGCTCGCTCTCGGAATCGAGTGCGCTGGTAGCCTCGTCTAGCAACAACACAGCCGGATCTCGCAGGATAGCGCGAGCGATGGCGATGCGCTGACGCTCGCCGCCCGAGAGGCGTACGCCACGCTCACCCAGGAAGGTCGAAAAACCTTCCGGCAGGGCGTCGAGGAAGTCTTCTGCCGCGGCGGCGCGGGCGGCCGCACGCACCTCTTCGTCTGAGGCCTCGGACCGGCCATAGCGAATATTGTCCCAGGCATCACCCGAGAAGATCACTGGTTCCTGAGCAACCAACGCGAAGCGCTCGCGCAGAGCCCGCGGATCAGTGCGTTCCACGTCGACGCCGTCGAGGGTGACGCTCCCGGCAAGGGGGTCGTAGAAGCGCAGCAGCAACTGGAAAACCGTGGTCTTGCCTGCGCCGGAGGGGCCAACGAGAGCCACCCTCTCTCCCGGGGCGACGGTGAGATTGATGCCACTCAGCGAGGCGCTATCCGGGCGGCTCGGGTAATGGAATGTGACATCTTTGAAGGCGAGCGCCCCCTCGGCCGGTGCTGGCAAAGGCTCGGGATCGGTGGGCACGGCCACGTCAGGCTCAACCGCCAATAGCTCTAGCAGGCGCTCCGTGGCACCGGCCGCGCGTTGCAGGTCGCCATAAACCTCGCTGACGGCGCCGACGGCGCCGGCCACGACCACAGCGAAAAAAACGAACTGCGACAACTCGCCACCGCTCAGGCCACCCAAGATCACCTCGCGCCCGCCAACCCAAAACACCACGGCAACGGCGCCGAAGACGCTCGTCATGACCAACGCCGTAAGCAAGGCACGAGCGTGGACACGATCGATGGCAACGCCAAACGCCGCTTCAACGCGATCGGCGAAACGGCGGCGCTCATGGCCCTCATGGGTATAGGCCTGAACGGTACGGATGGCATTGAACGACTCCTCGACCTGGGCGCCAACATCGGCGATACGGTCCTGGGCAGCCCGCGAGAGCCGGCGCACGCGGCGGCCGAAGATGATGATCGGCAGAACCACCAGGGGCACTAGCACGAAGACCAAAGCGGTCAGCCAGACGCTGGTGACGAACAGCATCACCGTGCCGCCGATAAGCAGCAGCAAGTTGCGGAGCGCCACCGAGGCACTGGAGCCAATCACAACCTGCAAAAGCGTTGTGTCCGTGGTCAGGCGTGACAGCACCTCCCCCGTGCGCGTGGTTTCGAAGAAGCCCGGCGAGAGGCCGATGACACGGTCGTAGACATCCCGGCGAATGTCGGCAACGACGCGCTCGCCGATCCACGAGACCAGCATAAAGCGGCCATAGGTAGCCGCCGCCATGACCAGCACGATGATGACCAGACCCGCCAGGACGCGGTCGAGCACAGCCGTGTTGCCATCGCCAAAGCCGTTGTCGATGAGATAGCGCAAGCCGACACCGAGCGAGAGCACACTGCCGGCGGCGATAGTCAGGGCTAGAGTGGCGCCGGCGATCTGCCGCAGATAGGGGCGAAGATAGCCGCCGAGGTGGTGCAGGTGGCCGAGTCGGCTGCGCGGGCGGGCGCTGGATCGGGCTTCGCCGATATTCATGCGGCCTCAGGCAAACCTGAGCGAGCAGCCGGCCGCTGCCGACAATTCGTTTTCCAGCAGCGCATACAGATCACGACCGCGGCGGCGGTCAGTCCAGGCTTTAGCGACCTTGTCGTAAACATAATGACCTGCGCCACTCTTCGGTGAGGACAGCCAAAGCTCGCGATTGATGGTATGACGGTTGAGCACATACTGGCTATCGTCTTCGAGTGTGATGGTCAGCACCTCGTCGATCAACTCCGCCTCGAGCACATCGCCCGCCACCTCGTCGATGCGGTCCATCAAAGCCTCCAAGGTCGCACCCGCCAGGGCATGAAACTCGCTTTCGTCCATAATCTCGCCTTTCCTCACCCCTAGCGGCGGATATAGAGCACCGGCGGCTCTTGTGGAAGCGCTTGGCTTCCGCTATACAGCCCGCCGCGTCAGCAGTGGAGCCGCAAAATGAAAGCCGATATTCATCCCGACTATCATGAGATCACCGTGGTGATGACAGACGGGACCGAATTCAAGACCCGCAGCACCTGGGGCAAGGAAGGCGACGTGCTCAAGCTCGACGTCGACCCCAAGAGCCACCCGGCCTGGACCGGCGGCGCCCAGCGCATTGTTGACACCGAAGGTCAGGTCGCGCGTTTTAACAAGCGTTTTGGCGCCTTCGGGCTCAGCGAAAAGAGCTGAACCGCGCGCCACCCTAACCGCGCCGACGCGCACGCTGCGCTTCGGGTGCTCACGAAGCACCAGCACGCCGTCACGGCACAGATCCAGGCTCTCAATGCCGTAGCCACAGGCCTAACCTACACAGTGCGGGCTGTTTTTTTATTGGTCTTTTGCTAAACGCTTTTGCCCAAGAAATATGAGGGAAATGGTGCCGCCTGTAGGATTCGAACCTACGACCCCCGCATTCTTACCACTACAGTTTTCACGGCCATCCGCCACCGTTGCAGATGTTTGTGGTCTGGACTTTCTCTTCACCATAGCCACAGAGTGACCGTAGGTGGGTCGTGTAAAGTCTCTACACTCGTCCAATGATGGACTAGCACGGGATTGCCATCAGCTTGACCCGTTAAGGTTTCCCCGTTTTAGCGACCTTTTCACCGCATCGTTTCCGATGCGGGACGCACAGCAGAATTGTGACTGCACGAATGCGATGCTCTACCAACTGAGCTAAGGCGGCACTGGTCTCCTCATAATTTCGAATCCGTGTCAACGCAAGGTGGATTTTCGGATAGTGTCAAAACGCAGTGGAATTTTCATCAAAACCGTTTGCCAAAAATTTAAACTCACCGAATTGACAAAACATGTGCTTTAACAAAAGGATACTTGGCTACCACATTTTGTAAAATGGATACGATGCTCTGCCAACTGATCTAAGGCGGCGGGGCGGGGAACATACGCCTCGGCCAGGGTGGGTTTAAGGGTTGCACCCGGCGTTCCTGA
>Ga0066828_10000102_pt1 | contig 32202 bp, 32 predicted proteins | sample ETNtaG_24_FD_65497 | JGI IMG/M metagenome (GOLD analysis project Ga0066828, IMG submission 65497) | Marine microbial and viral communities from oxygen minimum zone, Eastern Pacific Ocean - ETNP201306SV47 | ecosystem: Environmental > Aquatic > Marine > Oceanic | place: Pacific Ocean: Eastern... | reverse complement strand
TTTGGGTTATCTTTAACAACCTTAAAGAAATTAATTAACCTCGGATTAATATCGTTAATAGTCCCACTTTTTGGTTCAATTTTGAAAAAAATTGCTCCTGCCCCAAGAAATGGTTCATGGTATCTTCTTTCTTTATAATTTTTGGGAAATTTGTCGAGAATAAATTGTATTAGATGTCTTTTTCCTCCTGCCCATTTTAAGATTGGATCAGCCAAAAAAATTCCTCATGGTATTTGACAATAATTATTTATAGAATCATCTATAATAGATATATCTACACTTTCTTTTTTTGGTTTGAATAGAATCATAAAATTCTGTCAAGGGATCAACAGATACGTGATACACACCACTATAATATAAAAAATACTATAAAAGAACCTAAATGGTAGCGGGCCCGCTGGGATTTGAACCCAGGATTTCCGGCTTCGGAGGCTTACACATCTCTTCAGCGCCCTAATCCTTTCTATAGTTACCTTGGATTCCATCAGCTAACTATTCTAGGTGAATACTGACTAGGCCACGAGCCCAGAATGCAAATATAATTTTGTATTAATAAAAGTAGCCTCAATTTGAATGTGTACACTAATATTGCATCATTATAGGAAAAGAATGTAAGTCAAAAATAAAATCAGTAATAATTATGTTCTTAAGGAAACGAAATGTAGGTGCTTATGCAGGATTGAGATATGAAAAGTAGAATGATGAAGTGTTTTGCACTAGATGTTGATGGGACAATAGCTGATAATGAAGGACACCTAGACCTTGAAGCAGCAGCTATGTTGAGGAGTCTTGCAAAACTAGGATATCAAATAATATTTGTAAGTGGTCGTTCTGCATGGGAACTCATTATTCTGGCAAAATATTTAGGTACTTCTTTGGTATCGGTTGGAGAAAATGGTGGAGTCTTATCCACATCTCCTCTAGATATTCAGGTACTTGGAGATAAATCAAAAACTGAAACGGCTTATGATTATCTTTCTAATAAAATAAAAGGGGTTGAAATAAAACCAACAATGCCTCGCTTCACGGAAGTTGTATTAAAAAGAAATTTCGATATAGAAAATGGGAGAAAACTGTTGTCTGAGAACAATATGCCAGTGAATCTCATCGATAGTACATTTGCATATCATATCACCGATAAAACGGTCAATAAAGGGACAGGGTTAAAGTTGGCACTTGAAAAACTCAAGATTGACCCTGCAGAAACCATAGCAATTGGAGATAGTGATACAGATATACCAATGTTCAAACTATGCAGATATAGTATAGCAACAGGAAAACCTACAAATGGTGCAAAAGAAACTGCCAATTATACTGTAAATAGTAATCCGGGTGAAGGGCTTGTCGATGCTTTCCAATTATCCTTCCAAAAGATCCTGAATACAAACCTTGAGGATGAATTAAAAAAATGAGTTTTAGAGACTTTAAAGATCAAGTCAAGAAATGTATGATGGACTCACTAGCAATAAATGATCTACCCGAACTAAGTTTTGAACCAATAGAACCACCAAGACCTGAGTATGGAGATCTATCAGTAAGTGTCTGCATTACAATAGCTAACAAAATAGGAAAAAAACCTACTGAGATAGCGGAAAAAGTAGCTTCAAAAATCAAAATACCGGATAATTCTATTATTGATAAAATCTCTGTTCATCCACAGGGATACATTAATTTCACAAACAAATATGCAAAATACGCTTATCAAACTCTTAGGAGTGTACTTGATAACTCTGATTACGGGAGAGTACAAATAGGAAATAACGACAAAATTGGGATAGAACATACAAGCGTTAACCCGAATAAAGCTCTTCATTATGGCCACTTGCGAAATGTTGTTCTTGGAGATTCAATCAAACGAATCTTAGAATTCACAGGGCATAATGTTCAAATCTTAAATTATGTTGACGACTCAGGTTTACAGGTAGCTGACCTCGTAGTTGGATTTAGGCAAGCAGGTTTTCCCCTTGAACCAACAGGAAATATGAAGTTTGACCAATATTGTGGAGATATAGTTTATGTAAAAATAAACGAGTTGTATAATTCTAGAAAAGATCTAATAGAAGCCCAAAAAAAAGTTCTTCAAGAGCTTGAACAACAAGAAAGTGAAATAGCCAAATTCTCACATAAGATTACTGGACGAATCTTAAGAGAGCAACTCAAAACCTGTTGGCGAATTGGAGCACGGTATGATCTTCTTAATTTTGAATCCCATATTCTTCAAACAAATATGTGGAACGACATTTTTTCTCAACTCAAATCAAAAACTTTAGTTGAAAAAGTATCCAACGGTAAAAATAAGGGATGTTGGATTGTCAGAATTAAAGGAGAAAAGGAGGGAGAAGAAAAAGTTCTTCTGAGAAGTGACGGTACAGCAACATACATGGCGAAAGATATTCCATATGCTGCCTGGAAATTAGGTATTATCAAAGATAAATTTGGGTACAAATTATTCCCAGAACAACCAGAAGGAGCAAATCTTTGGGCTACTACCACTGAAAAAACTGATATGAACCATCCTGAATTTGCACCTTATTCCAAATCAATCACCGTAATAGATGTAAGGCAAGGCAGATTACAGAGAATTATCGCAATAATACTTTCAAACCTTTCAGAAAAAGAAGATCTAAAACGATATATTCACTTAGGGTATGAAGTTGTATTTCTAAGTGGAAAAACTGCTGAAGAAATAGGTGTCACTTCTGAAAGAAAACAAATCGTAAGTATGTCCGGTCGAAAAGGCATCTATGTAAATGCAGATGAAGTTCTTGACAAACTACATAAAAGAGCATTTGAAGAAACAAAAAAGAGGAATCTCGATGAAACTGATGAATGGTTACATGAAACTGCTGAAAAAATCATGATTGCAGCAGTAAGATTTGATCTTCTGAAACAGGATTTAGAAAAGACCATTGTCTTTGACCTTAACCGTGCACTTGCACTTGAGGGCGAAACTGGACCATATCTTCAATATACTTATGCCCGTGCATCACGAATAATTGAGAAGTCAGGTATTACACCATCGATCAAGAGTGAATATGCAAAGAAACTTACAGATTCATCTGAAATAGCTCTAATTAAAGAAATATCTAAATTCGATCTTATTGTAGAGGATGCTGCAAATAATCTTGCACCAAAAATTGTCGCACGATATTTGTTTCATCTTGTTTCACTTTTTAATGCTTTTTATGAAAAAATACCTGTGCTTAAAGAGAAGGATGAAGATACCAAATTAGGAAGAATTGCAATGATTAAAGCTTTTCAAGTTGTTATTCAAAATGGACTTCAAATTCTTGGGATAAATGCAACTGAAAAGATCTGAGAGTAAAATACAAAACCAGTATTTTTTTTCAAAAAAATAATAATTATTGATTGAATGGTTTGTTCTCAGATAGAAATTTGTATGTTTGAGTTTCACTTTCTTTATCCATAAATTCTTCTAAATCTTCTTGAAGATCGAGATCCAGCATCACTGAATATAATTTGAGTATTGATACAGGAATTTTCTGTTCTGACGCATATTTTTTGTGTGTTGTATAACTTGAAAAATCATATGAAGTCTTGATTACATCTGGGGGTGAACGAAGTAAAGCATTCGTACCATCCATACGCTTAGAAGGAACGATTACAACAGATTGTGTATTTCTAGAAGAATTAACTATCTTTTTAATATCTCCAGGTTTTATAAGTGGAATATCTGCAGGAATAATTATGGTCGAAGAAGCTCCATTATTCAAACAATATTCATTCGCAATTTTTACAGCAAAATTAACACCCCGTTGTTCTTTTTCCAATATTGTAGAAAATCCGAATGATTTTGTTAGATTTACGACTTCTTGTTCAGGAGTAACTACAATAGTTGATTCTATTTCGTCTGATGATGCAATTGATTTTAGAACATCATGAAGCATAAAGATAGATAGATTTATTCGCTCTTCTTTATTTAAAAAATTGGAGAGTCTTAACTTGGCAAAATCTAATTTCTTCACTGGTATTATGGCGTGTAAACTCAAATAAGTACATTCTTCTGATTTAGGCTACTTATATTGTCTTCTTGATTGCATTTAAATAACATATTTTTTTCACAATAAAATAAAAAGTAATATGTTCTATTTTTGATAAAGTTTCACCATAGATCTCAAATAAATAATAGATTTAATAATTAAAAAATAATAACCTACAATGTGCAATAATTGTCTGATTATGCTATAGAGACTACTGACTTGATAAAAAAATACGGTAGTCGTGTAGCTGTAAATCAGTTAAATTTGAAGGTGAAAGTAGGCGAAATTCATGGTTTCCTTGGACCCAACGGAGCAGGAAAAAGCACCACCATAAAGATGCTCGTGGGTTTATTAAAACCAACATCAGGATCTATTAAGATTCTTGAACAAGATGCCGCAGGAGATAAACCTCATATTCGCCAAAGAATGGGTTATTTATCGGAACTTCCAAGTTATCCACAGCACTTGAGTGGAAATGAGCTCCTAGATGTTTATGGTCGTATGTATGGGATGTCAAAAGAATCAAGAAAACAAAGAATTCCAGAGTTAATAGAGAAGGTTGGTCTTGAGGGAAGAGGAAAAGATAGAATTGGTGGATATAGTAAGGGAATGCAGCAAAGAATCGGACTGGCTCAAGCAATGATAAATGATCCTGAAATGCTAATCTTGGATGAGCCAAGCATCGGACTGGATCCTGTAGGCATGGTGGAGATGAGGAAACTTATAAAGGGAATAGCAAAGAGTGGTACTACAATATTTTTTTCTTCTCATCTCTTATCTGAAGTTACTCAGATATGTGATCGCATTACAATAATGAATAAAGGGATAACTGTTGCCTCAGGTTCTCTTAATGAAATTTCTGCATTGTCAAAGAACAGAAGAATAGTTGTTGAAGTGGATAAAGTGAATAATAAAATCCTACAGGCTCTACAGAATCTTAAATTGGCAAAAGTTGAGATGAAAGGAAAGACATACACGATACATCTTGATCAAAATAAAAAAGATGCAAGACCTATTGTTTCTCAAGCTATTACTAAGTCAGGCGGAGTGATAGTGGAAATGCATGAGGAAGGTAAGGGATTGGAGGATACTTTTCTAGATTTGTTGAAGGTGGAATCTTAGATTTGACAGAAAAACAACAGGGAAGTTGGACAGGACGATTTATGGCTATATTGTATTATGAGCTATTATGGAATCTCAGAAAGAAGAAGATGGTGGGTGTTCTTATCCTTGCATTTCTGATTGTTACCCTTATTGCTGTTGTCCCTTGGTTAATAGCAGAATACACGAATGCTCCTTTTGATAAGGATCCATTGTTTGTTATTGATAATGTTTCTACAATGGCAGGGGGTTTTACGATGTTTCTTTTTGCAGTTGCTGTAGGTATGAATATGGTTTCTGGAGAATTTGAGAGTCAGACAATAATTCCTTTGTTAACTAAACCTGTTTCAAGAAACTTGGTTATTTTAGCCAAGATTGTAGCTGGGCTAATAACGGTAGTTGCTGCTTACATATTCCTAGCTGGTTATATAATAACCGCTGGATTTCTCATCTATGGACCACAAGAATTGTTGCACCTCTTGCCATTGGGTTTCTCAGGTGCAGTTGTTGCGACATTTATTTGGTTATCATTAGCAGTATTTTTCAGCTCAGTATTCAAGAGCTCCAACATTGCAGTTATGGGTTCATTAGGCACATTTATTGGGCTTATAATGGTCGGAACCATTCTTGCGTCATTCGGTCAGCCATTGATACTTCTGTATACACCTGGAGATGGAGCAGTCGGTATAAGCGGAGGTTGTGATTCACTTTCTGGAATGGGAGATGGAATAAGAACAGGAACAAATGAGTTAGGCAGACTCCTAGTTGAATGGGTTCAAGAACCGGATAGAATAATAGATATCTGTGGAATGAGTTTCATTAGTGATGGGCCTCCATCAGCAATACAATTATTATCGGATCCAATCTCAACTGTGGCGTTGCGAAGTTTAGCAGTGGGGTTAACGTATATGATAACATTTTTTGTGATTGGATGGTTTGCATTTAGACGAGCACAAATAACCGATTAGAGATAACTGTTCTAACTTCTGAATAAATGTTCTAAACGCTGACATGATATATTGCATAATCCCATTAGGCTGTTGAAGTAAAATAGAGTAATGAAAATCTGTTAGACACCAATTACAAATTTAGCTAACTTTTGCTCATCATCTTCTGTCCTCATCATAATATCTGTAACAGAAACTTTAACACCTATTTTTTCAATATCAGTTATCATTGCTTTATCATTCTCATCTATTATCATTTTACTAACAAAGCTAGAATAAAGTTCAGTAATGCCTTTCGGTGAAACATCAACTCCAATGCTCCGTAGAAACTTATCTGCAGGCCCACTCACAGGATTATCACATATTATAGGACTAATTGCAACAACACGATCACGGGCACGTATCAATGCTTCTTTTATCCCCAAAATATGAGTCATGGGACCTATACTTGAAACGGGATTAGCAGGGCAAATAATCACTTTCTCAGCCTCAAGTATGGTATTCACTACATTGGGTGCAGGTTGAGATTTCTTGGAACCTACATATTTTACTCCAATTACATCAGGTTTTCCTTTCAGCTTAACCCAGAATTCTTGAAGATGCATTTCCCCTTGAGGAGTATCTATTAGAGTCTCAACATGATCGTTAGAGGCAGGCAATACCGTCTGAGCAATATCCATTCTTTTTGCTATAACATTAGTAGCTTCAGATAAAGTCCATCCGGCATTAAGCAAATTAGTTCGTACAAGATGCAAAGCAAGATCCTTATCACCTAATTTAAACCAATCATCAGATCCATACTTCGATACCTGATGCAGAAAATTATAGGTATCATTCTTAATGCCCCATCCCTGACCAGAATTAAGTTGGTCTGACAATGTGTACAGAATGGTGTCGATATCAGGACAAATATGGAGTCCATGTAATTTTATATTATCTCCAACATTTACAATAATAGTAATATTGTCAGTCACAGTTTTGACAAGACCACGAACAAGTTTAGCTGACCCTGTCCCACCAGCTAGAACAGCTAACATTCTTTATTTCACCAAAAAATTATCTGAACAGATCTCTTGAGACCTTTCTTACCAATTTACGGGCAGAACCCTTGCCTGGCTCATATTTGTAACCTCTAACAACTACGACAGGTATCTTGTTCAATTTCCCCATGACTAATTCAGATGCAGAAGCTATTTCATCAGCTACAGCCATATTGGTAGCACTCAATGCATTACCATAGGTATCATTAGAACCCACATAGGAGAACAGTGGAATAATACCAGCAACTCCAATTGCAATATTGATTTGACCTTCACGCCAAGGCCGTCCAAAAGTATCAGTAATTATCACAGCAACATCAACATTTGCTTTTGATTTCAAAGTTTGTTTTATACGCCTAGCAGATTTATCGGAATTCTTGGGAAGAAGAACCAAAGTTCCAGGTTCAATATTTGAGGCATCAATCCCTCCATTTGCACACACAAAACCTTGACGTGTCTCAACTATTACTAGACCCTTTACCATTCGAACAATTCTTTTTGCTTCAGATAAAATAACTTCAACTTTCCTAGGGTCTGATCCAAGAACTTTTGAAAATTTCAAAGCACTTACAGATGGTTCAACATCTTCAAGATGAACAATCCGTCCTTCAGCTTTTGATACTATTTTTGAGGTTATTGCAATTATATCTCCATCTGCAAGAACAGCCCCTTGCTTTGAGGCTGCTTTAATGATAATATCAGCAATATCATCTCCATTCTTTACGGTAGGTATTCCCTCTAAACCAGTAATAATAATTTGATTCACTTTCACAACAATCTCTTTCAAGTTTCACTCAAGTTAGTGATATGAACCTATTTCTATAATTACAGTATATGCTATCAGTATATTTTCACGCATGATAGTTCACATTTTCAATAACATTAGAATATCATGTAGGACAAAATGGATCTTGAACAGGAGCTAATGCACTTGATTCCTTAGTATTCTTAATAGCTTTTTCCGCCAAAAGATTACCTAGTTCTATAGCACTTTCAATATTGTTTGCAGTGGGTGAACCTTGAGATTTTACAAATGATCCAATTACTTCTGATCCAAGCTCCTTTATTTTATTTTGAAGCTGATACAAAGGTCCGCCTCCCCAAGTATAATCACCAAAAAGTCCGAATACTCGCTGCCTTATCCTTTTCACTTTAATCAACTCCAACAAATTTGTTATAGGAGGAAATATGTAGCAATCATACACTGGACTTCCTACAGCTATAGCAGGAGCTTTCCATAACTCAGTTAAGATTTCACTCGGATCATCATAAGTTGCATTGAATAAAGCAACTTTGACACATTTATCCTTCACACCATCAGATACAGCTTCAGCTAAAACCTTTGTGTTACCATACATTGAACCATATAAAATAACAACCTTCTCTTCAAATTTACCAGAACATAAATCAGCATACAATTTTGTAATAAAAGAGGGGTCATTTCTATAAATTAAACCATGACTAGGGGCAATTACTCTACAAGGTTTTTGAAGATCGCCTAATTTCTTCAATGCCGAATTTATGGAACCATAATATGGTGAAAGTATTGAAGTAAAATATCGTTTGGCAGAATAAATAGAATCTTTGCCTATTTTATCATCAAATATCTCATCACCAATAGAATCAAATGCACCAAAAAGATCACCAGAAAACAAGATACCATCATCTCCCAAGAAAGTACACATGGTTTCGGGCCAATGAATACATGGAGTCATAATAAACTTCAGAGTTTTTCCACCAAGATCTACCTTATCACCATCATCTACAGAGATATCGTTAAACGGAACCTGATGATAATACTTAACAAAGTCGATTCCCATCTTTGAACTAATAACAGAGGCTTTTGATGCAATAGACAGAATTTTTGAAAGTGAACCTGCATGATCTGGCTCTACATGATTAATAACAATATAATCAATATCTTCAGGGTCAATCAACCGTTTGAGATTCTCAATATATTCATCAAAATAATTGTCATTAACAGTATCGATTAATGTCTTCTTTTTTTCTCCTAAGACAAGATAAGAATTCAGACTAACTCCTTTTGGAATACTCCATAAAGATTCAAAGAATTTACTCTCAGTATCATTAACTCCTACCCAATGTACATCTGGAGAAATCTCCATAAAATAAAGAGCCAAACCATACTTTAATAAGAATTATGTAGAACGAGTAAAAACTATTCACTACATCAAGAAACGTAAGTCGTTTCATAACTTCTCCCAATCTCACCTGAAACCTTCACAACATTTATGCTCATACAAACCATCCACGCATATTCAACTAAATAATATCCACGGGTACCTTTTCTTGAAAAATAACACATTTAATCAGAGAAAATAATATCTATGAAATATAGGCACAAGATATCTATTTATTATCTAGGTACCCAATAGTTAAGCGTTGCATAATGGGAGGCTTTAATCCACCGCATAGACTTTTACTTGGAGCAGGACCAAGCAACATTCATCAACGTGTATTACAAGCTATGAGCTCATCTATAGTAGGACATCTAGACCCATATTTTCTTGAAGTTATGGATGAAACAAAGAAACTAATATCTAAAGCATTCAAAACCCAAAACAAATTTTCGCTCCCCATCTCTGGAACAGGAACCGCTGCAATGGAAGCATCGATATTAAACATAGTTGAAGAAGGTGACGAAGTAGTTGTAGGTGTAAACGGTTTTTTTGCAAATAGAATGGAAGAGATGGTACGAAGATGGGGTGGAAAAACCATACCAATAAAGAAAAGATGGGGGGATATTATCACAAAAGAAGAAATAGAAAATGCCTTAAAGAATAGTAATGCTAAAATTGTGGCACTAGTTCAAGCGGAAACATCTACAGGTGCTTTACAGCCTCTTAAAGATATTGCAAAAATAACAAGATCAAACGACGCCATTCTTCTTGTTGATGCAGTAACCTCATTTACAGGTGTTGATTTAGAGATAGATCGTTGGGGGATAGACATATGTTTCAGCAGCCCACAAAAATGCCTTAACTGTCCTCCAGGCGCATCTCCAATAACTGTAAATGAACGAGCACTCACAAAGATAAGAAATAGGCGGAAACCTGTTTCAAGTTTATACTTTGATTTTGTGTTAATTGAACGATATTGGAGTGAACGCAGGATGTACCACCATACAGCACCAATTATCAATGTATATGGGCTTAGAGAAGCATTAGTTATTGCCCTTGAAGAAGGATTAGAAGCAAGAATAGCAAAACATCTCAAGAACTCAAATGCTCTAGTTGCAGGCGTGGAAGCTGCTGGATTTGAAATGAATACTGAAAAAAAATACACTTTACCAACTCTAAACGCAGTCAGAATACCAAAAGATGTCGATGATATGAGGATAAGACAAATAATCCTTGATACTTTCAACACAGAAATCGGGGCAGGACTAGGTGAACTTAAGAACCAAGTACTGAGGATAGGTTTAATGGGAATAAACTCAAGTGAACGAAATGTAATCTTCGCATTAGATGCGATAGAACGTGCATTTCGTATAGAAGGTCACCCAATTAAGAAAGGAGCAGCAACAAATGCAGCCACAGAATACTTCAGTGCACACTAAAATTAATAAAAACAAGTATTATAGTCAATAATTAGATTAAAAACTACGCAGAACATATTATCTATTTTTCTTTTTTTATAATCGATTCTTTACTTTTTCATAGTTATCTATTTTCTCAGTATGAGAGGACGTGAAAGATGAAACAGTAATCCAGAGCAATAAATCTAAGTGGATAAATATCTGCTAATGATAATTTCTGTAAAAATTGTAGGAAAAAACAACAATATTATTAATGGTCTATTGAGATTGGTTTCTTGAATGCCGTATATCAATAAAAAAGAACGAATCAAATATGATAAAGGGCTTAAAGAAGTTCTAAGTATGTTGAATAAAGTTCCAGATGAGAATGTCGATGGAGAACTTAACTATGTAATATCGATGATATTAAAAAGACTTTACAAACCAAGTTATCATAACTATAACAGAGCTATTGGAGTATTGGAATCGGTCAAGCTAGAGTATTATAGACGAGAAGTTGCAGCTTATGAAAACAAAAAGATGAATGAAAAGGGCGACATCTAATGTTCGTGAATCACATTTATAATATTCGAGAACAATATTTTTTTTCCTTTTCTTAATACTTCTCATCTAAAATATCTTTGATTTTTCTAGCTTTTACTTTGCCTACCCCTTCTACCTCTATTAAATCTAAAAGATTTGCTTGAAAAATATTTCTAACGCTTCCAAAGTGGATAAGTAATCGTTCTGCAAGCTCTCCTCCAATGCTTGGCAAACTTGCGACAACATATACTTGCCAATCCTTTTGAGTCATTAATTTGGGTTTATGGTGAATTGAAATTTTATCTTGTTTCTTCTTTTGAATTCTATTGGCTAATGTATAAAGAAGATTTGCAGTATTAAGAATGGATGGAGTACAAAGAACTGGAATGCTCATATCTGATTGAATTTTCAATAAAGCTCCCCAGAAAGATCTTGGATTATTCATCAACACTAACTCCTCTTCAATTTCTCCTTCAAGGATAAGTATTGGTTTTTCGTAGGCTTCCCGAAGGCGATTAACCTGCTCAAAGACTCTACCACTGAAAACTGAATTGATAAAATCTTTTACAGTTTTCCGTTCTATCCCACACTCTGATGAAACAATGTAATCTCCCGGTGTAATTGTTCTTTTTTCTATGTCAATACCCAATTCCATAAGTAATGCAACAATAAGATCTGGTTCACGACTGTCAACCACAATTTTCAAAGCCATATTTGAAGACTTCATATTGATAGTTGCATAAATGCCGAGAGTATATAGAATAATAGTGCAGCCATTCCGCTTGCCGCTGGGATAGTTATGATCCACGTCCACATAATTCGTCTAGCGAGTCCCCATCTTACTGCAGAAAGTCTTCGTGTTGCACCAACACCTATTATTGAACCAGCTATAACATGAGTAGTACTCACCGGTATACCAAAAAAGGTTGAGCCCATAATAACTGCTGCTCCTGCAGTTTCAGCACTAAAACCATGCATAGGATCAAGTTTTGTTATTTTACCTCCCATTGTACGGATGATCCTCCAACCTCCAGATAAAGTTCCTAGTGCTATAGCTAGATGCGCCATCATCGCCACCCAAAATGGTACATAGAATTCAGATCCTAAGTAACCTGAACTAAATAGAAGCACTGCAACTATTCCCATAGTTTTTTGCGCATCATTGCCACCATGACTTAGACTATATGCTGCAGCGGATAATAGCTGCAAACGTTTGAAATATCTGTTAGCGTATGTAGCATTGTGTTTTCGGAATATCTTGATAACTAATGTCATAAGGATGAACGCGGCAATTGTTCCCAGTATAGGTGAAATAACTATGAATGCAAGAATAATCTCGATTTTTCCACGGAGAATGACTCCAAATCCGTTACTAGCTATTGCAGCCCCAATAAGTCCACCAATAAGTGAGTGAGATGCACTAATTGGTAACCCAAACCACCAAGTAAGTAGAACCCAAAATATAGCACCTAATAATCCAGCAAGAACCATTAATGGAGAAATTGCAAGTGGGTCAACTATTCCCTTTCCTATTGTTGTAGCCACACCAGTTTCGAATACAAAAAGTGCAACAAAATTAAAGAATGCAGCCATTGCGACTGCTTGTATAGGTGATAAAACTCGTGTTGAAACAACTGTTGCAATAGAGTTAGCCGCATCATCAAATCCATTAAAGAAGTCAAATAGAAATGCTACAGCTATTACAGTTATAGTGAATGGATCTAGAAACGCCATTTTTCTTCTTTTTCTCAGTAGCTTTTACATTTTTGGATTAATTCAACGATATTCTTCATCTAATCTTTTTCTAGGAATGTTTGAGAACTATAGCCCTAAGAAGATTACTTACGTCCTCACAAATATCAGTAATCTTCTCTAAGTCTTCATATAGTTCTTTATATTTAATTATCGTGATAATATTTTTTTGCCTGAAAAGATCCGCTACAGTTTTACTTAGAAGCTCATCGCCCTCATTTTCAAGAAAATGGACCTCTATGTTGTGCTGTTCAATTTTTTCCTGATTGAGATTACGCATATTACTGAAAGACTTGTTCAATGCTAATACTGACTTTAAGATTATCTCTGAGAATGTTATCATCGGGTGTGGAATGTCTTTGATTCCATAAGCACAGAGTTTGTTTGCAATAGTGTATGTAAAATCTAGAATATCATCATATAGACATGATAATACATTGATATCTTCTCTATCTATAGGTGTAATAAAAGTTTGAGACAGTCTATCTTGAATCTCATGTACCACATCATCTCCACTATGCTCTAAATCTTTAATGCCTTGCCGCTTTTGTTCTACATCTTTGTAGTTACACAATAAATCATGTAGTGAATTAGATCCTTCAAGAACGAGTTTTGATTGCTTTTCGAGCAATTCAAAGAAGATCTTATCTTGAGGGATTAGCCATTCTTTTAATCCCATTTTTTCCACTTCCTTGATAAATTAACCCTTGGGCTAATCGTCATTATTTTATATCCTCAATCATGACTTGATTCACCACTATTTATTCTTACATTTCTCAAGAATATCAAACATCTAGTTATACCCTCATTACTATCTGATGGCTAATTTCAATAAACTATTTTGAATTCATTGAATTCTTGTTTAAATGGTAACATTACCACTTCTACAGAATCTACTTCTGCATTTGGTGGCCCTTTCTCACACCAATCCAAGAACTTATCTAACATTTCTTCGGTTCCTTCAGCTAAAATTTCGACGCTGCTATCATGAAGGTTCTTGACCCATCCTTTAATTTGTAAAGAATTTGCTTTGTGTACCGTATTGGATCTGAAGAATACACCTTGTACTATACCTGATACATAGATGTGTAACCTTTTTTCAGACAATATCTTATTGTTATGTTTGTAGCACGTTTCTTAAAGTTTCAGGTCGCCATACTTCTTAATGTAAGGAACTAGCCCGCCTTCTGAAAGTATTTTCATCATTTCTTTTGGGATTGGAGAAAAGGTTAGTTCAAACCCTTTAGTTTCGTTTTTTAGTTTTCCTAATTCTAGATCTATAGAAAGTTGATCTTTATCCGCAATTTTATCTGTATTACATATTATCGCTGGAAGACCTACATTTATTGCATTTCGGTAGAAAATCCTAGCAAAAGATTTGGCAACTACTGCACCTGCTCCAGACATCTTTATCATAATTGCTGCATGCTCTCTACTTGAACCCATTCCAAAGTTTCTTCCTGCAACAACAAAATCTCCAGATTTGACATTTGAAGCATATTCTTCCCTAGCATCTTCTAATGTGTGTTTAGTTAATTCTGGAAGATTTGTTCTAAGATGAAAGTATCGCCCTGGGCTAATATGATCTGTGCTTATTGAATCTCCAAATTTCCACGCAGTGGATATGAATGGCCATGTTTTTCCTTCCATGTTCATAGCATCTCCCGTGGATCAGCTATTTCACCTTTTATTGCGGTCACGGCAGCTGTTGCAGGGGATGCAAGATATGTTCCAGATAATGGATTACCTGTTCTTCCTTTAAAGTTCCTGTTACTTGTTGTTAATATTCGATCACCATCAGCAGGAACTCCTCCAAGTGCACCGAAGCATACTCCACATCCAGGCGGAGTAACTGTAGCACCAGATTCAATTAGAGTTTGAAGTGTCAAATCTTGAACTGCTAAAAGTAACGTTTCTCTAGAGGCAGGCGTTACTATGAGTTTTGTATTTGGGTTAACTTTTTTTCCTTTTAATATATCTGCTGCTATTCTAAGGTCTTCAATACGACCATTGGTACAGCTTCCTATGAAAACTTCCTGTATTTCTGTTCCTGCTGCTTCACTCACAGTTTTTATGTTGTCAACAGTGTCTGGAAAAGCGATTGTTGGCTCTATTTCAGAAGCATCAAACTTCAAGGTTTCTGTATATTCAGCTTTCTTGTCAGGCATTATTTTCTGAAAAAATTCGCCCCTTCCTCTGCTTTCAAGATATTTCTTTGTAGTTTCATCCGAAGAAATAAGTCCAACTTTTGCACCTGCTTCAACTGCCATATTTGATAGTGTTAATCTTTCATCCATACGCATATTATTGATTGCACTTCCACTAAACTCAAGAGCTTTGTATGTAGCACCTTCCATAGTTAACTTTCCAATAAAAGTAAGCATAGCATCTTTTGAATATACTCCAGTTGGTAAATCTCCATCTAACTTTATCATTATAGTTTCTGGGACTCTCAACCAAGTTTTACCTAATCCAATAGCTACTGCTACATCTGTAGCTCCCATTCCAGTTCCAAAAGCAGCTAAGGCACCTGCTGTTACGGTATGTGAATCTGTACCTAGGATTATCTGCCCAGGACTGGCGTAATCCTCTGCTAATACTTGGTGACAAATTCCTCTTCCCGCTTCAGAAAATCGACTTCCTGTTTTTATGGCCCATTTTCGAAGTTTTTCTTGATTATTTGATATTGTCTTGTTTGGACTTGGGACTGCATGGTCTATTATGATTATAGTTTTGTCAGGGTAAGCTGGTTTTTGAATACCCATTGTTCTTAACTGGTCTATTGTAAGTGGACCTGATGCATCGTGAGCAAACATATAATCAACATCAGTTACAATTATCTCTCCTGCAGAAACATCTTTTCCCACCTTTCGACTTAAAATTTTCTCACTTAATGTCTTATTCAAAATCAGTTTCCCTATCTGATGACGCATTTGGTTTGGCTAATAAAGACTTTCTGCGCACTTATCTTTCACTGAATTAATTTAAATCCGAAGCAGAATCAACTAAAGATAAATTTCTTCAGTAGGTGGATTAAAAAAAACTTTTCCAAAAATAATTGAATATATCAATAATAAAAACCAAAAAAATTTGAAATAATAGACAAAAATATGAAATGAAAACTATGCTTAAAACCCAAAAGAAAACATACCAGTATTCAGAAGGAGTTTATGGCCTACCAACGATATATGATGAAAAATATCTAAATTGATAAAACGATTGATAACACAGAAAAAGCATAAGAGCCAAAGATCTTAAACAAAAAGAATTTCTGATTAATTTAATCACCTCGCAATAAGCTTCTTGAAAGCACCTCTAAGACGACCAAAAATAGGTTTAGGAGCACCACTAGATTTAGGAAATATATTCTTAATCACCATTATTTCACCGTCTGAAAATATCCAGACTGGTGACCCAATTGAAATACCTGAAGAATCCAAGATGGATTGCGGAATATTGATTACCCCTCTCTTACTTAGCCTTACTTTGAATTTTTTTGTTGAAGGCATCTGCGCTACCCACATAGTCAGCCCTTAGTAAACAATTTTATTTGTATCAAAAATATCCCTTAAATTGTAAGCTTAAGTAATGGATTAATCAGGCATAATACGAAGTGATTATGACTTCAACAAGCCTTAAAATGATAGGTGAAAGGTAGGCCACTATCATGGTGAATAAGGAACAGTCAAAAAACCATCTTCAAACATATATTGGGCAAGATGGAAAAACCAAAAGCCCCAAACTTCTTCAGGGTCTAAAGAATTTCATTATAGATATAGATGGAGTAGTAAGCGAAGATATTCCAAATGAAGAATCTGAAAGGATGATTAATGCAAAAGAAATAACTGGGTCCAAAGATAAGATAAACTCATGGTATGAAGAAGGACACATTATCACTTTCTTCACATCTAGATCAGAAGATCTCAGAGAAATAACGGCTAAATGGCTAGATCAACATGAATTCAAATACCATAATTTATTATTTTGCAAACCAAGGGGTGGAAATTATCATTACATTGATAACACTGAAATCAGAGCTACGAGATTTGATGGAAAATTTGGAAACTTAGTATACAAGAAAAAAGATATACAAGTTTTCGAATAATGAATAAAAAAAATATTTACAGAATCTAATAATCATAACTAACTCATAATCAAAGTTAAAGATTATCTCAAGATAGGTTTAAGGATTCTATTATGTAAGGGGCATTATGGGAAAACTTGAAGGTCAAGTAGCAATTATTACTGGAGCATCCAGAGGAATTGGTCAAGCAATTGCTAAAACTTTTGGTGAAGAAGGTTCAGAGGTGATTGTAAATTATCTAAAGCAAAAAAAACAAGCAGAAAAAGTCGTTAAACAGATTCAAAAAAAAGGTGGAAAAGGGTCATCAATACAAGCCGATGTAGCTAACCAAACTTCTGTAGGTCAAATGGTAAAGCAAGTTATTGATAGATTTGGTAAATGTGACATACTTGTAAATAATGCAGGAATAATGTATCGTGCCAAACCTTTGAGTTTTACTGACACAGAAACAGAAGCGATGTTGGAGACCAATGTTAAAGGGGTAATTAATTGCACAAAAGCAATAGCACCAGAAATGATTAAGAAAGGGTCAGGGAAGATAATCAACATTTCTTCTATAGCAGGAGTGGGCATAGCTACTTTAGGAACAACAACTTATGCAGCTACCAAAGCTGCAGTCGATACTCTAACAAAGAGATTTGCATTAGAACTTGGTTCTTACGGAATTAATGTAAACGCCATAGCACCTGGAGTAGTGAAAACGGACCTTATTCTCAAAGGGATGGAACCTAGTAAAGTTGATGATTTCATTAAATATTGTGAAGATGCAAGTATGTTGCACAGAATTGGAGAACCTCAAGATATTGCGAATGTAGCTTGCTTTTTGGCATCTGATAAATCCAATTTCATGACGGGTCAAATCATCACAGTTGATGGAGGCCGAAAAGATTTCCTTTCCCATTCTCTTTAATTCACTTTAGACAGAATTGTTTCTTAACAGAATTTTTATTATTGTAAATCTGTAAAAACAGATGATTACAATTCATAAAGAATCTACACAAATCTAATAAAACAAGATTGTGCTTATATAGATGAATAGATTAGTGGAAAAAAGTGTAGATAGCATTATGGAGTACAAATTGAATAGTAAAGAGATTGCAGCTATGGGGGTTTTTACAGCTTTTGTTGCTGCAGCCACAATGGTTGTGAATGCATATGTTGCTGCAACTGGAGGCTACTTTAATGTTGGAGAAATAATGGTGTATACATCCGCAATCCTCATGGGACCTTTTGTAGGTAGTTTTGCAGGGGGTGTAGGATCAATGATTGCAGATGTTTCTCTTGGTTACACAGTTTTCGCACCAGGCACACTTGTAATAAAAGGAATTGAAGGGTTCATAGTTGGTTATCTAGCTCAATATAGATTTAGGCCATCTTCGGAAAAAATATTGACAACACTATCTGTGGCTGCAGGGTCAATTCTTGCATTATTAGTTTGGTGGGGAGGAACAGAATATTTCACAGGAAGTTTAGAGTTCACACTTGGAATTGCACCAAGTACCATAACGTGGATAATTACAATTCCTGCGATTTTCTGGGTTGTATTGGCAATATTGTCATTGACACTCACAGTGTCAGCAGGGTTATACCTAGACCCAAAAATAGGATGGCTTGTAATAGCTATACTCATAGGTGGTGTAGAAATGGTTGTTGGTTATTACATTTATGAGACAATGGTCCTTGGACATGTATTGGCATTCGCAGAAGTGTTTGTTAACATCGGTCAAGTTACAATTGGGTTATTAGTTGCCATCCCACTATCCAGAAGTATCAATAGAATAATGCCCAGAATAAGAAAAAATCAAACTTAAACGGTTGAGCCTAAATAGAAGCAATTTAATCTATATTTTTGGTGAAATTAAGATTTGAAGCTTCCATTAGGCAAAATACCTTATGACATACTTAAGAAGCATGTTTTGAAGTTCCAAGGATATACGTCTCCAGAAGTTCTTGTTGGCCCAAAGATTGGGGTTGATTTTGCAGTTGTAAATTTAGGTGAGAAATATTTGATTATTTCCTCAGACCCAGTCACAGGAATTGAAGAAGATATTGGGTGGTATGCCGTCAATGTAAGTGCAAATGATGTTGCGACAAGTGGAGCAAAACCAAGATTTTTAAATTCAGTAATTTTACTTCCTGAAAGTTCAGATGAAACACAAGTTAAAAATATCTCAAAACAAATGGATAATGCCGCAAAAAACCTCCAAATGACTATAGTGGGAGGGCACACCGAGATTACTCCTAACTTGAAACAACTAATAGTTGTAACAACAGCATTCGGCATAACTAATCAATATATAACAGCCGCAAATGTAGAAGATGGAGATTACATTTTAATGACGAAAACAGCGGGAATAGAAGGAACATCTATACTTGCCAGAATATTCAAAGACCGGCTCAAATCAATAGATACAGAAACAACACTAAGAGCTTCAGAGATGATAAGCCAAATATCAATAGTGAAAGACGCTGCAATCCTATTTGGAACTGGAAAAGTTCATGCTATGCATGATTCAACTGAAGGCGGAATAATAGGTGGGGTACATGAAATGGCATTAGCATCCAACATTGGATTCAAACTAAACGAGAAAAGCATAGAAGTTGCAAAAGAAACAGATACTATCTGCAACATTCTTAAGATAAATCCATCAAGATTGTTAGGTTCAGGAAGTCTTTTGGCATCAGTTAAACCTGATGAAATTAATTCAGTAATAAATGAGTTAAGCAAACATAATATTAAAGGATCAGTAATAGGTAAATTTGGTGGAGAAAAAAAAGAGATAATAAAAAATAATGGTTTAACAGAAGAAGTTCAACATAATGTTATAGACGAAATCTGGAGACTATTGCAGCACTAGGCAGGTCTATGAATTCTTGATTTACGCCTATTCATAGCAGCAGATACAAGTCCTCTAAATACCGGTTCTGGGAAACCTGGGCGACTTAAAAATTCAGGGTGATATTGAACTGCCACAAAGAATGGATGTGATGGAATCTCCAAGATCTCCATTCTTTTTCCATTATCACTGCTTCCTGAGAAGATCATACCATTAGTACGGAATTGATCAATATACTTCTGATTGAATTCATATCTATGGCGATGACGTTCCCTTATTTGTGAGCTGTTGTATAGTTTGTAGGCCAAGGTATCTTCTACAATATCAACATCGATACCACCAAGTCTCATTGTTGCACCCATATTCTTAATTCCTTTCTGCTCAGGAAGTAGATCTATAACGGGATGAGGAGTCTTGGATTCAAGTTCACTTGAATTAGCTTCAGACAGATTGCAAGCGTATCGTGCAAACGAAACAATTGCTAGCTGAAAACCAAAACATAATCCCAGGTATGGCATATCATTCTTTCGTGCAAAGTTTGCTGCAACCATTTTACCTTCACTACCTCTGGCCCCAAAACCTCCTGGAATAATCATTGCATCATATTTTGAAAGGAGTCTAGTGGTACTGGCTCTTTTTTCAAATTTTTCAGCATCTACCCAATCAACTCGAGATGTGAAGCCCTTCTCTGCAGCAGCATGTTCAAGTGCTTCATTAACGCTAACATAACTATCGGTAAGGGATACATACTTACCCACCATAACGACAGACACTTCATCAATGGTGTTTAGAAAAGACATTGAGATTTTTGGCCAAGAATCCCACCTTAAATTCCTTACACCAAGATTTAGATGTTCACAGATAGGGTCGACTATTCCTTCAGATTCTAAAATCTGTGGAACAGCGTATATTGACTTTGCATCTTTATTGGAAATCACGTTACTTACCGGTATGTTTGCAAAAAGAGATATCTTTTCTTTTGACTCCTGGAGTAGTGAAGTTTGACTTCTAATTACGAGAATATCTGGTTGAATACCAATTCTCCTTAGCTCTTGAACACTATGTTGGGTTGGCTTAGTTTTTTGTTCACCAACTGCGTCAAGTGTAGGTGCCAAAGTCACATGTACAAATAATGTGTTATGGAGACCTTCTTGATTCCGAATATGTCTAAAAGATTCTAAAAATGGAAGACCTTCTATATCTCCAACGGTACCACCACACTCAACAATCAAGACATCAACTTTAGATTTATTTGCTAAATCGATTATTTTTTTCTTAATTGTATCTGTAATATTTGGAATTATTTGGACACATCCACCTAAAAAATCACCTTTTCTTTCACGATTAATCACTTCTAAGTAAATCTGGCCAGTAGTAATATTGTGATCTGATGAAAGATTCTGATCCAGAAAACGTTCATATGTTCCCAAATCCATATCGGTTTCACCTCCATCATCAGTGACAAATACTTCTCCATGAATTAACGGATTCATTGTTCCAGCATCGACATTAAGATAAGGATCTATCTTAGCACAAGTAACCTTAAGTCCGGTATGTTGAAGAAGCTTAGCAATAGAAGAAGATGTAACACCCTTTCCCAAGCCGGACATAACGCCACCGGTTACAAAAATTATTTTTGGTTTTCTGGGTTCAGGCACACTTAACCAAGTAGATAGCAGATTATTAATCTTTCTAAGTTTTCTTTAACAAATTTTTAGGTTTGGATGAAGTAATTTATCATATAACTCGCAAGAGTTTGTGAAATATATTATAGATCCATTACCCAGAATTAAGTATAACAACTGGATAATTTATATAAAAAAGATATTGATTAATAACAATAATGGAATCTATAGCTTACTCTCCAGGACATATAACTGGAGTAGTTCAACCTTACGAATACCTTGATGACCCAATCAAATCCGGATCTAAAGGCATAGGTTTCTCGATTCAAAAAGGAGTAACAACACAAGTCAATATTTCACCATCTAAAATTAGCGAACTGAAAATAGAAATTAATAATCAAATAGCACATAATGCTGTAGTCTCTGAATATGTTGCAAAATCCTTTACATCTAAAATAAACAGAAACCTAAAAATCAGAATAAAACACCAAATTGATATTCCTACTGGATCTGGATTTGGAACTAGTGGAGCAGCTGCATTAAGTTTGGCACTAGCACTTAATCAGGTTCTGGAGTTAGGGCTATCAAGAATTGAATCTGCGAAAGTGGCTCATATTGCCGAGGTAGTTTGTAAAACTGGACTTGGAACCGTATTAGCTGAGTTGAATGGGGGTTTTGAGGTGAGAGAAAAACAAGGTGCACCAGGTATTGGTAAGATTTCCAAAATTCCATACAATGGAGATTATTGGATGGTGGCACTTGAACTTGGAACTCAATCTACAGAGCTAATGCTTAAGGAACTAAGAAGAAAAAATGATCTAACCAAACTTGGTGAACAATATGTTAGTCTTTTTCTTGCTAATCGATCAATCAAGAATTTTTTAAACCTCTCAAAAAGATTTTCCCAATTGATCAATACACATCATAAACTAAAAAATGCTGCAAAGGAAGCAGAGGATAGAAGTTTTGTTTGTGGAATTGCATTATTCGGGAATACATTATTTTCTCTTGTAAGACAGAACGAAGTAAAGGAATTAAAGAGAGTTTTCGCTAAATATAAAGTACATAATGAGAATATAATAGTAAGTCAAATCGAAAAAAGAGGTGCTAGATTACTTTGACAAAAACAAAAATACCGAAAACACATCCTAGGGCAAAATCTCTGCAAGTACGAGAGAAAGTAAACGAAGGTTATTCTGAAGGAATAATGACAGAGCAGGGATTGATAGCTCACGGTCGTGGAGAAGCTTTTGATTATCTCCTAGGTGAAATAACAATTTCTGAGGCTACTGTAGCAATCAAAGTGGCAGCTGCTACACTTCTAATCTCTAAAAATCCCATCATTTCAGTTAATGGTAATGTTGCAACATTAACTCCTAAAGAAGTCGTAAAATTAGCAAAAAATGTAGGTGCAAAAATAGAAGTAAACCTTTTCCATCGAACTCTTGAGAGAGAAAAAGCAATAATGAAAAAATTGAAGTCTTTTGGTGCAAAAAATGTTCTTGGAATTGGGAAGGAAGCAGCTTTTGAGATGAATGGATTGGAGAGTTCTCGCAGATGGATGGACCCTAATGGCATAATGGTCTCAGACACTGTGTTAGTACCTCTTGAAGATGGAGATAGAACAGCAGAACTGAGAAAGGCAGGTAAAACAGTCATCACAATTGACCTTAACCCACTATCTCGGACAGCCCAAACTGCTTCACTAACTATTGTGGATAATATTGTTAGAGCTATGCCACTTCTTCTTGAAGAAACAAAAAAATTAAAAAATATTGAAAACGATATTCTCAAAGATATGATAAAAAGGTTTGACAATAAAGTCAATCTAGGTAAAAGTCTAAGTTATATCATAAAAAGGTTGGAAAAAGATTCAGTTATCAGAGTTAATGCTCAATGAAAAAGATTAACATTGCAGAAATTCTTCGCATGAAAAATGAAGAGAGAAAAATTACATGCATAACGGCTTATGATTATACATCAGCTGCTCTTGTAGGTAGGTCAGGAATTGACTTAATATTAGTAGGAGACTCAGCAAGCATGGTTGTACTTGGATACCAGACAACTATTCCAGTAGGAATAGATGAAATGATACTTTTCAGTAAGGCCGTTACAAGAGGAAATAAAGGATCTTTGATTGTAGGAGATATGCCATTTATGAGTTACCAAGCCAGTGATGAAGACGCAGTCAGAAATGGAGGAAAATTCGTTAAAGAAGGAGGCGTAGACGCAGTTAAAATTGAAGGGGGAATAAAAATGAAAAGTAGAGTTGAAGCTCTAACCAATGCTAAAATTCCCGTTATGGGTCATGTTGGTCTTATGCCTCAAACATCTCCATTATGGAGTGGATATAGAGTTCAAGGCAGAACAGACAAAACCGCAAAAGAGGTAATTAAGGACGCTATAGCAATTGAAGAAGCAGGTGCATTCGCTGTAGTATTAGAAATGGTCACTAGCGAAGTAGCGAAAATAATTACTGAGAAGCTAAGTATACCTACTATAGGAATAGGTTCAGGTCCAGATTGCGATGGACAGATAGTTGTGTTTCACGATATTCTTGGTTTATATGACAAGTTTACTCCAAAATTCATAAAAAAATATGCGAATTTAGGTGAAGAGATACAGAAATCTCTCGAATCTTACCGAGATGAAGTTATTAATGGAAAATTTCCAGCTGAAGAAAATACATTCCACATGAAAGATCACAAGACTAATCCACCGTTGAAACGACGCATCATAAAGAATACTCGATAATTCACATCTTAATTGTTCGTTGCCCAAAATATTGGGAAAACAATACTTTAGATGGATAATTTATTTTTTCACCAAGCTTATAAATCCCTTTTTCATATGTTAATGCAAAATGGTTACTGCCTCTACCGAAACCATAAATCATTCTTTAATGTGATAATGTATGGTTTTCATTAAGAAGGTAGAAGCACGTGGATTCAAGTCCCTTGGAAACAAAACAGTTGCTATAAAATTCAATGAAGATTTTACGGCAATTACTGGCCCTAATGGCTCTGGAAAATCAAATATTATGGATTCAATTATGTTCTGTCTAGGTCAAAATAGTTCTAAAAAGCTTAGGGTAGATAGATTAACTTCTCTGATATTTGATGGAACCAGCGTTAAGGGACCATCAGTAATTAGAGTTACAGTAACCTTTGATAACATTTCAAGAAGGATACCTGTTGATTCAAATAATGTTCTGGTAACAAGAGAACTCAGGCAAACTGGAGAAAATCAATACTTCCTTAACGGAAAAAGGGTCACAAAGAGTGCACTTTCAGAACTGCTGAACCTTGCACTTATTTCTCCAGAAGGATTAAACATGGTTCCCCAAGGGGTCATAACCCGTCTATCAGAGCTTAACCCAGATGAAAAACGGGAGTTAATTGAAGAAATCGTTGGAGTTTCACAGTTTGATGATAAAAGGAAAAGAGCACAAGAACAACTTAACGATGCAGACACTAAACTCCAAATCGCTTTAGCCAGAATAGACGAGATGAAGAATAGAGTAGACTCACTTGAAAATGAGATGAATGATCAAAATAGATTGAAGATACTCGAAGACGAAATCAGATGGCTGAATGCAGTAATAACGTCTAGACTATTATCATCCAACATTAAGCAAATTGAAGATAAAAAAAAATTTCTTGGGGATTACGAAAATGGAAAAAAACGACTTCAAAAAAATTTAGATACGATAGATAAACAGATTATAGAAGCAGAAAACGAAAGAAAGGAATTTGTGTCTACAGTTATGGACACCTCGGGAGGAAAAAAAGTCGAACTTCAATTTGCAATTGGAAAAGCTCAAAGTGATATTACAAGATATAAGGAAGAAGTATCAATAGCAAAAAATCTAATTAAAAAGATTGAAAATTCATCGCCACATCTAAAAAAGATGCAAGACCAACAAATGAAAGTATTGAATGATACCAAGACTCAAATAAAGGAAGAAAAAACTAAGTTTGTAGAAATTGGAAAAAATAAAAAAGAGTCAGAGACTACAATAAGACAAATTGAAGCACAATTGACACGCCTTCAAAACTTAAAAGAGAAGAAAAGAAATCAAACTAATAATCTTGCTAAACAAATTTCAAAGTACAAAGAAACATTAAACTCAACCATACATCAATTAGAGATTAAAAATAATAAGAGAGAACTAATGAACGAAAGTTTAACGGTGCAAACCGACAAAGCTCAGCCATTCCAAGAAACTCTGCACCATCTTGAAGACCAATTAAAGAAATCTTATGATGTTGAACAAACGGAGAAATCATCATTTAAGAAAGTAGGATCATCACTAACTGGATTAACAGATCAAGAAACAAATCTTCAAGGTGAAATTGACAAGGCGATAGCCACATTAAGCAAAGCGAGTGATGTAGTTTTAAAATATGAAATTCAAAAAAATATGGCCAAGAAGATAATTGCTCATGAACTGGGGTTAAAACGATTGGAGGACCTCGCAAAGACTGGAGCAATCAAAGGTTATATTGGTAGAATCGATAAGTTAGTATCATACCCAGGAAAATATAAAGCTGCGGTCCAAGCAGCGGGTAAACGGTGGATGAATGCGGCAGTCGTTAGTGACCTTCACACCATGCTAAAGACTATTGAAATTTCAAAGCGTTTAAAAATCGGGAATATAACGGTTATTCCTCTTTCTGAAATAACGGGTTCAAAGAAAATTAATGTACCAAAAGATGATGGAATAATTGGTACACTCGCAGATGTGATAAATTGTGACGAAAGACTTGAAGGATTGATAAATTTCTTATTTGGAGATACAATTCTTGTAAATAACTCCAGAGATGGATACTTAGTTTCTACAAAGGGATTCAAGAGTGTTACACCATCCGGAGATTTATTTGAACCTAGAAGCGTAGCATTCGAGACTGGCTATGTTGCCAAATTAGATGAAATAATGGAACTTGTCAAAGATGAAGCATCATTAAGGGTGATTAAAGAAGCATTATCATCTCTTAAAAGTACTATAACCAAGCGAAAGTCAAATATTGATAATTTACAGTCAGAAGCTAAGAAATTAACAGAGGAAAAAATACGGTTAAGGTCGTCTTTAGAAAGAATAAAAGATGAGCGAGACAGTGTAAGAGCATTCATAAAAAGATATAAAAGTCTAAATAAAGAAATTCAAGCACGTTTAAGAAAGACAGAAAGAGATTTTGAGCGTACTAATAAAATAATCAGTAAACTTAATGATAAAAAAATTAGGGCAAATAACAAGATATCTATATATGAAACTAAACTAAGCCAAATATCAACCAAAAATATATCTGAAGAGATAAGAAACTTACAAGAAAAGAAAAAAATCAAGAACCTATTTATTGAAGAAATAACAAACAAACTAAGGGAAACTGAATCTCAACTCTTGAGGTATGAAGGTAATCTTAAACATAATTTGGAACCAAGTTATGCTAGATTAGAAGAACAAATAGAAGGATCCAAATCAATATTGAAGGAAAAAAGGATTTTCACAGAAAAAAAAATAGAAGAACTCAAAAAACTTTCAGAAAACTTGGCAATTCAGAAGCAAGATGTAAAAAGAACAATAACAAAATCAAAAAAATCTAGACCAATTCTTGAGAGATATGAAACTAAACTGAGACGAATAACTAAGGAAAGGGATGGTCTTAGAAAATCGATAACAAATATAGAAAAAGAGATGATATCCACTTCAAAAAGTATTGAAATGTTACAACAAACTGAGCAAAATCTCCAAGGTGAACTCACTCTTTATGGGTATACTGAACCCATTGAGATATTTGACAATGCAGAAGTTCTTAATGAGCAACTAAACATTGAATACCAACGACTCAAGAATCAGGTCAACTTATTGGCAGTCAGTTCCTATAGGGAAATATTCGCAGGATACAAGAATCTGTCAATAAGGCGAAATCAGCTTGAAGAAGAACGCAATGTAATTGTGAAGTTTATCGAAGAAGTAGACTCTGAAAAGAAAAAAGTTTTTCTAGAAGGCTTTAAAAAGATTGATCAAGAACTTCGGATTATTTTCTCAAAACTCACTGGGGGTTCCTCTTGGTTGGAACTTGAAAATCCTAATGATATTTTTTCTCAAGGTATTTTTCTTATGGCACAATTTCCAGATAATAAACCTAGGGAATCAAGTGCAGTTAGTGGTGGTGAAAAAACAGTATCTGCATTATCAGTAATTTTAGCTATACAGTCAGTTTATCCTTCACCATTTTACCTTTTTGATGAAATTGATGCACATTTGGATGTAAGGTATGTAGAAAAATTAGCAGATTTATTAAAAGAAAAAGCTGTTAATTCACAAATTATTGCAGTAACTTTGAAAGATACAATGTTAACACGTGCATCATTAATCTATGGGTTGTATAAGGAGAAAGGTACATCAAAGATTCTCAAGTATAAAACGGGTTTAGGAGTTGTGGCTAGAAGTGGTTAAAGAAAAGTCTGATTTATCAAAACCCCCACTAAATATTCTCATTAATCCCACTGAAATGAAAACCAGAAAACCCTGGGAAATTGATCTCCAAGAACTTCTAGAGATGTTTATCAAGATTATTGAACAAATGGAAACACCAGATCTTCGATTATGTGGATCCGCAGCATTATCTTCAGCACTAATTTATAGGTTGAAAGTAGAAAGTTTATTTCTCTTTGAAAAGTTGAAGATAAAACGGCAGATTACTGGTAGATTAGATCCACCTCAAATGTTAGAGATTCCTTACAGGTATGAATTATCTACAACAAATCTTGATGACCTTGTAAGCACCTTAGAAAATATTCTTGATGAAATGATTTCTCAACAAATTAAGAAACCAAAGACCAGTGTGATTGAAGTAGAACCTATAATTGAAGTGGATATTTTTTCTGTTCAAATTCAAAAGGCGCTTAAAGAACTCAAGAGAGACATTGGAAATATCCTTCGAGAGAAGAAAAGGATCCTTTTCAGTGAATATGTTATGAACATGAATACCTTAGATAGAGTAAGAACATTTCTGTTACTCCTTTTCATTGCCAATGATGGATTGATAAGAATAATTCAGGATGAAGAAGACATGCTGATAATAGGAGCAATTCAAAAATGACGATAAGTGATGATAATAATATACGAGCACGAATTGAATCAGCATTATATGCATACGGCAGACCTTTAGAAATTGAAGAATTAGCAAAAGCTGCAAGAATAACTTCTAAACGAAAAACAATGAAGATAGTAATGAATATAATGAAAAGCTTTAACGAAAACATGGTTGCACTAGAAATTAGTAAACTTCCTGGACCAAAGTTTGTAATGCAATTAAAGCCTCAATATACAAAAGTAGCAAGAAAGTTTTCTCTCAGACCTCTAATGACCAGGTCCGTCCTTAATACTCTCACCCATGTAGCGTATCTGCAACCTGTATCGAGTACAGATATTGCTGCAAGAAGAGGGTCTCAAGCATATAGTCACTTAAAGGAACTTCGTAAACTCGGTTTTGTTGATTCACAACGATCTGGAAGAAGCAGTATGTACCGAACAAGTAGTTCATTTTCTGATTACTTTGGGCTAAGCAAAGAACCAACAAAGATTAAACAAAAATTATCAACAAAACGAAAAATAACCTCTAAATAAACATCTAACAAAGTTTAAAATATACTTTTTTCACGAATGAAGGGTAGCCATTTGATCAAGCCAACTAAGAATTTAACTAAAAGAAAGGCAACCGGAGGTAGGCGCATAGCATATAGAGGTAGTCGCGCCTATGAAAAGAGTCGGTACGCAATTGAAAGCGTAAAAGGTGAAAATAAAGTCGTTACTAAAAACGTTAGGGGTGGAGGAATAAAAAAAGGGTTAAAAAGTGCAGAATTTGCAAATGTTGTTGACCCTTCAACTAAGAAGACAGAGAAAACAAGAATATTGAAAGTCATTAAGAATCCGGCAAATAGAGATTATGAAAGACGCGGCGTAATTACAAAAGGTTGCATTTTAGAAACTGAAAAAGGAAAAGCAATAGTTTCATCACGCCCTGGACAGGATGGAGTGGTAAACGCCATCCTCCAAAAGTAGTGTATATAGCTATGAAGGATTACGATAGACTCGTAATCTGGATAGACTATTTTAACTCAGGATTCAGCAGAGAAGAAGGAAGAAGAGTACCACTTAATATGGCAGTACGAAATCCCACACTTAATGAACTTGAAGAAGCAGCAAAAAAAGCAGGATATAAACCTGAAACAAAAGAAGCGGTATATCCTAGACGAATGCAAATCAGTTCAGGGTACATATCAATTGAGCACAATAAACCAAAGATTCAAGTAATCAAAGAGTTAGCATCACGCTTATCTATGATTCGTGGTGAACAGAGACTTGAATCAAAGAAACAAAGAAACTGAATTTATGTATTCAAAGTCCTTTGGATAGCTGAAAGAAAGTGAGTAGAACTGGCGGAATCGAGCTGGTAAAAAAAATAATCGAAGGAAAAACAGAGTTATTAGTACCTGAATCTAGCTTACAATCAAATATTCCCCCAAGAACACCAGCTTTTTTCAATCCTAAAGCAGAATTAAACAGAGACATATCAATGGCAGCATATCGGATATTCTCCAAAAATAAAGCATCATCAATGATTATGGCGGATTCGCTAGCTGGAGTAGGAGCAAGAGGAATAAGAGTTGCTGTTGAAGTACCAGATGTAAAAGAAGTTTTCATAAATGATGGTAATCCGTATGCAATAAATCTAGCTGAGAAATCAGCACAATCAAATCAAGTTTCTGAGAAATGCGAATTTTCAAATTTAGATATTTGCCAATTTCTGGCATCACACTCTGGTCCAAAAAAAAGATTCAGTATTTTAGATCTTGATCCATTTGGTTCTCCTGCACCATATCTTGACTGTGCATTAAGATCTATAGATAATAATGGACTGTTTTCTATCACAGCAACGGATATGCCGGTCTTATGTGGAGTTCATCCCAAAGTATCATACCGAAAATATCAAGGACATTCACTTAGGACAGAATACAGCCATGAAATTGGAGTCCGTTTACTTTTCGGGTCTGTGGCCCATAATGCAATGAGACTAGAATTAGGGATAAAACCTGTATTTGCTTATAGAGCACGTCATTATTTTAGAGTTTATATGACAATTCATACTGGGGCTGTATGGGAAGAAAAAACATACAAAGAAATAGGATACATTCTGCATTGTTTTAAATGTGGCCATCGAGCTACAGATATTGTTTCAAATATGGAATGTTCTATCTGCAAAACTTTAATGAAACATGCTGGACCTCTATGGACAGGACCCATTCATAATAAGAAATTTCTAAAAGAATTGGCTCAGGATTGTGAAACACATTTAATCAAAATAGGTACAAAGATTACATCTATAGCGCTTCAAGAAATCGATATGCCACCAACTTATTTTACAATAGACAAAATTTCAAGTAAAATGGGAGTCACTACTCCAAGCTTAAGTTCCATAATACAGTCTATCAAGAAAAAAGGTTACCGAGCATCAAGAACTGCACTAAATTCAAAAGGAATCAAAACTGATGCACCAAACATGGTACTTCAAAAAATCGTAAAAACGCTCTCTGAAAATTAGTTTAAACGATATTTTTCACACACAATATACAACTCGCTACTTTTTCCGCGACTTGCCGGAGGTTTAGAGATATGCACTTTATGAAAAATACGCCTTACCCTATTCAAAAAACTTTGTGTAGATTCACCCTCAAATATTTTTAGTATTGCAGTTCCATTTAATTGTAGAATTTGTGGTAAAAGATCCACTACCTTCAAAACCATATCTATCTGTTTTAGATGATCTACTTGCCATACACCAATAATATCAGGAGCAAGATCAGAAAGAACCACATTAGCCTTTCTAGGAAGAATGCGTAGAATTTCTTCACAAATGATTGGATCAAATATATCATGGGTCAGGATCTTAGTGTTTTCAGCAAATGGAGTTATTCGTCTCAAATCAATTCCAAGAACTATCCCATTTGATCCTATTCGCTCAGAAGAGATTTGCATCCAGCCCCCAGGTGCAGCTCCAAAATCTATGATAATATCACCTCTCCTAAGAATCCTGTATTTTTTGTCTAACTGGATCAGTTTATATGCTGCACGACTCTTATATCCTTCTTTTTTAGCTAGTCTACGGTAAAGATCTCGTTTAGCATCTGTGTACCTCAGTACAACTCACATCTAATAAAATAATTATGAAATTGCTTATTCATTTAAGGTTATGCTTTCATTGTGAACATTTGTTTATAGATTACTTCTGGAGTGGCAGTTATATTCTGAAATCTAAGATATTCTCGTATAGCCCATTCTGCAAGATAATAACATATATGTGGACTAACTTCACTATCGGTAGAACACTTCAACTCTTCAGGACAAGTTATACAAGGAGATTCTTCAATAGACTTTATTTGTGCAGGAAGTCTCAACGGAGAGAGCTCATAAGTCCATCTTCCTCCTTCCAATATCTTTTCCCTTTTAATCATACCTCTTTTTTCTAACCTTATAGCAAGTCTAGATCCATCCCTACTTGTCAAGTTCAACTTTTTCCACAGTTCACTTTGAAGAACGCCTTTTTTTCCATGTTCCACAACCAACTTGTACACTCTTGATGTAAAGTCAAGAAGTTCATCTTCTTCGTCAGAATTATCGATTTCATCGGATATCATTTCAGTTTCAGAAGATGGTTCTTCTTTTTCTAC
>Ga0066828_10000088_pt1 | contig 33893 bp, 28 predicted proteins | sample ETNtaG_24_FD_65497 | JGI IMG/M metagenome (GOLD analysis project Ga0066828, IMG submission 65497) | Marine microbial and viral communities from oxygen minimum zone, Eastern Pacific Ocean - ETNP201306SV47 | ecosystem: Environmental > Aquatic > Marine > Oceanic | place: Pacific Ocean: Eastern... | reverse complement strand
TAACGATGGCAAGGTCCATCAACGGACGGACACTGTGCCTCAAATAGGCGGCACCCGACGCCGAAGTAGGCGTCGGTACGCGAATTTCGGTCAATATTTCTCCCGGGGCGAGAATCGTCTGGCCCGGGCCAGTGAAGAACTCGTCCAACGGCACGGTGCGTGCGCCCTCCAACCCGACGAGATGAACTTGGGCGCCAAGCACGATCAATGCCGGAGGTGAATCGGCGCTTGGCGCCGCTCGGCACTGGTTACCGCCCACTGTGGCCTGGTAGCGGGTTTGCACCGAGCCCAGCCAACCGGCTGCTTCCGCAAGAGCCGGGAGTCGCGCGCGAATCAATGTCGAGTTTGTGATGGTCAGAAAAGACGTCAGCGTTCCTAACCGAATATTCCCATTCTCGGCCGCAATTCCCCCAAGTCCCGGAATTCGTTTCAGGTTAACGACAACCTTCGGATTGACAATCCTGGATTTCATCATGACCAGCAAATCCGTGCCACCGGCGAGCAGGGCGGCCTTCGAGCCATACTCGCCAAGCGCCGCATTGGCCTCGTCCAGGCTTTTTGGTTCCAGATAGTCAAAGGGCTGTAATGTCATTCGTATTCCATCTGGTGTGGATAGTGGCCGGTCGGGTCCAAGTGGCGGAGCTTGTCCACCAGAATGGCAAGCACGATCTGAATATCGCCCTCGAGCGCCGGTTCGCGCAGGCCCGCCAACTCCTGGGCGTAAGCGAGCATCTCCTGCAACCGTTTGATCACCTCATCAGAGGTCATAGCTCATCCCCCCCCGGCGCACACCATCGGTCATATGAAGTACACGTTCCAACCCAATCTTACGTTCGTCCGTCCACCGCCGCGTTTTAAAGACAAAGCGTTCCAGTGACCTCGCCGGAACTTCGGTCAGATCCATGGAGACACCGACTCCACGGCGGAGTTCCCCAGTAAGATCGCTTAGCAGTTTACCTTTATTCTCCTCGACCAACATCTCAACTTTGAATTCTACACTCACATCCACCTTCTCACGGCCTCGTTCGTCAACAGACACGCGTCCCTGATACTCTTCGATTTCGGGGTGTGCGAGAATGATCGCATCCACAGCCTCCGGCCAGACATTCTGGGTGCGAATTTTCATCATGTCGTCGTAGCGGGCAATGGTGCCAGCCTCTATACAGCTTGTAGGCCGGCCACAGTTGCAGGCGTCGTCAGGAAAAACCCGCACACGATCATTAGTTCGAAAGCGCACGAGTGGAGACCCCTCCCGGAATAGGTTGGTCAGGACAAGTTCGCCTTCCTCGCCCGGAGCCACTGGTTCGCCGGTTTCGCGATCGATCACCTCATAGAGCGTGTTCCATTCATCCAAATGCAAGCAGCCGCGCCCTCCATCCTCTGTCACTACACCATTTTCGCAGCTACCAGCAGCCAACCCACCTTGCTGCGTGTTGCCGTACAGCTCATGGAGCGGCGCACCCCACATCAACTGCATGCGCTGCGCCCACGAGATCGGATACGCCTCAGTGGCGATCATGATGGCCTTCAAACCGGGGAATTGTTCCTTTGGATGAATCCCGAACTCCTCGCACAATACTGTCAGGTGAGACAAGTAGGCCGGTGTGACAACCATACCAGTCGGGTGATACTTCAGCATATAGGTTTCGAGCTTAGAACGGCTATCGTAAGGCGCGATGGGAAGCGTGTTGGCTCCCAACTTGTATGCCCCCAGAAAAGCGCCTTGTGGCCCGGAGTTGGCACCGAGCGGCCACGTGAGCAGAAGCCGGTCCCCTTTCCGCAAACCGCAGCGATAGTACCAGTTTGCCCACGCGCTTCCGCCAAACTCGACGTCGACGCGCGTCATGGCATACGCCTCCTGCCCAATACCCGAAGTACCGCTCGTAAGGATAAGCATGCAGATTTTATCGTCTGGTACGCAGAGGCGCTCACCGTATGGTGGCTGCGCCGATTGATCGTCAAGAAGATCATCCTTCGTGAGCAGGGGTAAGCGCCGAATATCTGACGGGATGCGGATGTCTGCGGGTACGACACCGGCAGCATCAAACCACTGCCGGTAGAAAGGACTGGCGCGGTAGACATACTCGAGTTGAGATTGCAGGCGGGCCAACTGCGTTTGCAGCATCATATCGCGCGAGGCCTTTGCTCGCGCTGGGTACAGGATTGAACGAGTAATCTTCGCCGCCATATTAACGGAGATACACCAGTCCTACATTATGCCGACTGTCGACAGTCGACTATATTCTATCATGATAGTCTGGGTGTGTCAACCAGACGTAATCATTTGTGTTAGCGCAAAGGCAAAATGTCCCCTTCTGTGGTCATGACAGCGTAGTTGACCGGGAGGAGGACTGAAAGTGGACAAACTACTGACGTGGATTCAACTACCAAGTGCAACGAGGGGTGAATGGCTAAAGAATAGCCGATTTGGTGATTTGAAACCGAGACATTTTCCGGGTCTGTTGTTTAATCTGTGCATGACACGTTCTATATCTTTCTCGCTGATGGTGTCAAAATCGTGCTTCTTCGGAAAGTACTGGCGGATAAGGCCATTGGTGTTCTTGTTAGTAGCTCGCTCCCAAGGGGAATAGGAATGCGCAAGATGGACATCTGTACGAAGGTCGCTAGCGATGCGTTCATGATAGGCGAACTCCTTGCCGTTATCAGCTGTGATCGTGTGCGCTCGCACCGGAAGCGGCTATGCGACAAGATGCCTCCTTGCCTCTGTGCTTAGCGAACTGACTTGATCCAGCGCGCAATCTCCGCTTGACAATTACCCGCTTTGAGAAGTGCATGAATCTGGCATCTTGGTCCCTGAGTAAGCTGTGTGTAGGTTCCGCACCTGTGCTCCTTTGACGGGGTTGGTCTAAGAAGCTCTGATGCTATCGCAGCTTACCTCCTAAGCAAACCATCAAAGTTGCATTCATGAGTTGAATCCACGCTTTGAAACGCAGCATTCGCCAGCAAGTATTCTGAGGTGATGTCATCCTGAAATCGGTGTCTGGACACTACGCCAACAAATACCCCATCCTGTCACTCGACATCCTGAACTAGCGCCTTTTCAAGGATCTTTCCGTTTTTCTCGCGCAGAGGCAATCCGCTGCCCCCTCGCTGCACAGCGAGCACCTCGGCCAAAATGGAAAGCGCCACTTCCGCCGGGGTTTCCGCACCAATATCCAGCCCTACAGGCGTATGAATGCGCTGCAGCGACTCATCCACGACCCCCTTTTTTAACAACTTTTTGGATAATTCTCTAAACTTCGCCGGACTGGCGACGAGACCGACAAAAGCCGGGGTTCCCGCGAGAGCCTGTTCCAAGGCGGGCAGATCATACCCCTGGGTTGTGATCACGACGTAGGTGAAGGGGGTTATTGGCTCCGGGATAGGTGCCAAGATCTCCGTGTCCTCTTCATAGTCCACGAGGAACACATCGGCGGCATGGGGAAAACGCTCGCGGTTAGCCCATTCTAATCGATTGTCTACGACAATGACGCGCATGGCGAGCGACGCTGCCATTTTTGCCAGTGGCTGTGCGATGTTCCCAGCGCCAATGATGAGTAGAGTAGGGTCCGGCCAAAGTACGTCCATATGAATATCTACGCTCCCACCGCACAGACCAACTGATTCCGGCCCCCCTCGCGTGTCGAAGAGGTAGTTCTTTAAGAGCGGGAGGCTGTCCGCCAACGCAGCGCGCGCGTCACCGATCACGCGATGTTCGAGCGTACCGCCGCCGATTGTGCCAAAGGTCTTGCCGTCGGGCCAGATCAACATGCGCGCGCTCATATGTCGCGGGGCCGAGCCGCGCACGCGCACAACGGTCGCCAGACAAACCGTTTCGCCGCGTGCAAGCGCCTCAATCGCGGCGCGGGAGATTTCCAGAAATTCACTCATGGGACATTCCCTTACAAGCTCACTGCGTCAATGCCATGATTCGACCCAGCTAGCATATTCCCAGATTCCATTACTTCCAGCATACGCTCGTGTCTCCCGTGCTGCCAACAGCTGTTAGCTGTAGTCGTAAACCCCCGCGCCGGACTTGCGACCCAAACGTCCAGCCATGACCATGCGCCGGAGCAGCGGCGGCACAGCGTAGCGCGCATCTTTGTATTCCGCGTACATTGCATCAGCGACAAACAGCGTCGTGTCTAGGCCCACAAAATCGAGCAACGTTAGCGGACCCATCGGATGATTCAAACCGAGCCTGATCCCAGTGTCGATGTCTTCCCTAGTCGCCATGCCATTCTCGTACGCTCGGACTGCGTCGAGTAGAAAGGGGATGAGCAGCAGGTTTACAATGAAGCCGGGCGTGTCTTTGGCGACCACCGTCGTCTTGCCGACTGAAGCACCGAATCTCTGTGCAACGTCCAGTACCTCTTCACTGGTGAGCAGGGCGCGCACGATCTCCAGCAAGGGCATGACCGGAGCTGGGTTGAAGAAGTGCAGGCCGATGATCTGCTCGGGCCGCCGGGTCGCCGAGGCGATTTCGGTGATCGACAGTGATGATGTGTTGCTGGCAAGGATCGACTGTGAGGGGCACCTCCTATCCAGTTCGGCGAAGATCTCCTTTTTCAACTCCATGTTTTCAGTAATGGCTTCGATCACAAGGTCACTGCTGGAAAGGTCTGCAAGATCAGTCGTACCAGAGATTCGATCCCAAGCTGTCTGGCGCGCTTCTACATCGATTTTGCCGCGCTTGACGGCCTCATCCATCGAGGCGCCAATTCCGTCCAAACCAGCTTGTAGTAATTCTTCGTTGATCTCTCGCACGACAACATCATAGCCGGATCTGGCACAGACCTCGACAATGCCGGCGCCCATGAGTCCGCTACCGACAACGCCTATGGTTTTGATCTCCATTTGTTTTCTCCCATATTTCCAGACCACCGCAGTGGAATCCAACACCCCCGTTGGTCAGCCTCAATGACCGCGTCGATCACTTTTTGAACCTTGAGGCCATCGTTAAAGTTGGGCGACACCGCACGATCTTCGACAATCGCGTCGATAAACAAACGATCGCCTACCGCTCGCTCAGTGAATATTCGATACTGTTGATCTAAAAAGGAGCTGTTGGGATCAATGTCACCGAGAATGTGTTCGGGGATGGGCAATGTCTTGATGTGTTTCTCATCATGTCGCGCACCCCGAACGGTATAGCCGCCCCCAAAACGGCAGTTGACCTCAAGGGTGCCCGACTCACCGTGCAAGACAACTTCCTGTTCGTGCCAGCTATCACCGAGATGTGCCACGGTGCTGACGTGGATCATCCCCTGAGCACCATTCTCAAATTCAATCGTAAGCACAGCAGAGTCGTTCACTTGATCAAGGGGGTGCCCATCCAACCCGGTCTTTTCAACGCAGGTGGACAAATGCGCGCTCACTTTGGCGATGTCGCCGACGTACCATTGTGCCAGATCGATCATGTGTGACCCGAGGTCGCCAAGAGTGCCTAGTGAGCGACGTCGATCCCATTTCCATCGATAGCGAGTATCACGACCATATTCAGCAAGCCAACGGAAATGGCAATGGTAGCAACGTCCCAGATACCCCTTTTCGATAAGCTCTCGCAAATATTGAAAATACGGCAGCCAACGCCAAGTGTAAAGGGCCATGTGCTTGACGCCAGCAGCCTCAGCTCTTGCAGTCATTTCTTCGGCTTGCCTGACATTGAGCGCTAAGGGCTTTTCACACAAAACATGTAGGCCGGCATCCAAGGCTGCCATCGTCATCGGGTAGTGCAGGTCATCCGGCGCGGCAATGACAATCGCCTGTATACCCCCGCGCGCGATCATTTCCTGATAATCAGTGAAGGTCTGCGGAATCTCGTACTTCTGAGCCATCTCTTCCGCGCGGTCGCGATTGCGGCCACAAATCGCTACAACATCCGCTCGTGGATGGCTCTTGAGACTGGGCAAGTGCATCATGTCTGCCCACCAGCTTGTACTTATAACCCCGACACGCACGTAGTCAGACATGATCAGACTTTGAGCTAATTGACCCTTTATTATTAAAGAGATTGGCAGGTATTGGTGTGCGCTTCACGCTCATCAATGTCAACGTCTCGACCTGGAACACGCTTTAGTGTACACGCTGTTTGACTCAGGTCGGTATCATCTGCCCATAACGACCGCCATAGAAGAGCAGCGGAAGGAACGGTTCGACCCCCTGGTGCAATGCCTTAACGCGCCCGACGACAATGCTGTGATCTCCACCGTCAAATACTTCGTGCAATACGCATCCGAGTGAGCCAACACAGCCCTTCAGGCGAGGCACACCCTCCCAAGCCACAAATTCGTATAGGGGTGGAGACTCTTCCTCCCAAAGTTGGGCGAAATAGTTCGAGAGCGCCTCTTGTTCCTCCCGCAGGATGTTGATCGAGAAATTCTTGGTCAGCTTCAACTGCTCCAGTATCGGCAGTTCCTTATTTACGCACACCAGCACCAGTAGCGGATCGAGTGAAACCGACGTTATCGCATTAGCCGTCATACATTGCAGTTCACCATCGACCTCGGTAGCCACAATCGTCACGCCTGTGGCGAAAAGCCCCATTACCTTCCGAAAATCACCGGCGTCGACAGGTGAGTTCATGGAAACGATTCTTTTTGCCTTCTAGTGACAGGCACGCAGCAGAGACCCGGCTATCACAATTCGCTGAATTTCCGAGGTGCCCTCGTACAGCTCCGTAATGCGTTGGTCGCGGTAGTAGCGCTCGACTGGAAATTCCTTCATGTAGCCGTAACCGCCGTGAATCTGCACCGCCTGGTGCACGACACGGCGAGCCATCTCAGAGGCGAACAGTTTGGCCTGGGAAGCCTCTAACGTGAAGCGCGCCGCGCCGTCATCCATCAACGCGGCCACACGATAGACGAGCATACGCGCGGCTTCGATCTCCGTCGCCATATCCGCCAACATGAAGGCGATAGCCTGCTTCTCGGTCAGCGGTCCCCCGAACACGGTGCGCTCAGTAGCGTACTTGATCGAGGCATCCAGCGCCGCCTGGGACACACCGACGGCCTCGGCGCCAACGCCCGGCCTTGTGTAGTCCAACGTGCGCAAGGCCAGCTTATAGCCCATCCCCTCCTCGCCGAGTCGATTCTCAACAGACACGCGACAGTTTTCAAAGATCAACTCCCGCGTGGCGCTGGCGCGGATGCCCATCTTGTTCTCTTCTTTACCGAACGAGAAGCCCGGAACACCCTTTTCAACAATGAAGGCACTGATGCCGCGCGTCCCGGCCTCTCGATCCGTTTTAGCAAAGACAACGTAAAAATCGGCCACGCCGCCGTTGGTCACAAAGCATTTGCCGCCGTTGATGACGTAGCCATCCCCCTCTCGATGCGCGGTCGTGATGATCTGTGACGCATCCGAGCCCGCGCCCGGCTCGGTCAGGCCGAAGGCGGCCAGGATTTCGCCAGCAGCCAAGCGGGGCAGATACTTTTCTTTTTGTTCGGGTGTGCCGACGAGCAGCAGTGGCATAGCGCCCAGATACTGGGCGGCCATGATAGTACACGTGCTCAGACAGGCGCGGGCGATCTCCTCTTTGACGACGACGTGTGACACGTGGTCGGCGCCGCCACCGCCATATTCTTCGGGAAAGGCCATGCCCAGAAAGCCACTCTCGCACAACCGACGCACGTTCTCCCATGGGAACTCTCCGCTCTCGTCGATCTCCGCCGCACGAGGCGCGAATTGCTCCTGCGCCAGGCGGTGGGCAGCTTCTTTGATTGACTGTTGCTCTTCCGTCAGGCCAAATTGCATCTTCCTTCCGATCTACGCTTCACTGGCCGCCGTGCGCATCTCTACATCGATGGCCACGTTCCATTCGTGGTGATGAGAATCGGTGCTCTCCGGCCAACTCACCGGCACGTCGCCGGTGACAGAATTGGCCGGGTACATGTTTTCTCGGACAGAGTCGACCGCCAGTTCAACCATCGTCTGTGGAAAGACAATCGACTCGCAGCGCTCCTTGATAACTCGCGCTTTCCCTCGAACCTCATAAGCCAACTTCGCGCCTAGAATCTGCAGCGCTGTCAAGCTGTTGGCACGAATGTTCGCTACCGACTGGCGTTGCGCGCCAATGACCATTCGCACGGTGCGGTCGTCTCGCGCCCAAATCCAAGACACCACCTCCGCACACGGCCAACCATCCTCGCTGATGGTAACAACGACGAAGGGATGCTGACTCTGTAGATAGTCGGAAAGTTCCGCCGAGAGTCGGTCGCTGTCTCGAGATTTCATGTGGTGGTAAGCATCGGCGTAGATTTGATTTCCTCGTACATGGCCGCGTCGAGCTCTTTGTGTAGATCCTCGGTACCTTCATCGCGGATGAGGGGAATCGAGCCGGACGGATGGCTGGCAGGAATTGTGTTGGTGCGCACCTCTTCCACAGCCATGTCATACATCGTTTCTGGGAACTTGACGGAGTCACACTGTTCCTTGACCAGGTGCGACGTGCCTCTGACCTCATAACACAGGTTGTCTCCGATGACCTGCAGCGCGGTCTTGCCGTTGGCGGCCAAGTTGATACCGCCGGGGAAGTTGGGACTGATGACCAGCCGCACGGTTTTGGCGTCCATCGGCCAGATCCACGAAAGCAGCTCCAACGCGAGTTGGCTCTCGTCACTCATGGTGGCAACAAGAACCACATTCGCACCGCGCAGATGTTCCATGACCTCCTTGGGTATTTCAGTCATCTTCTTAGCCATTTTGTCCCTCCATCGGCTCGTGCATCGCATCCATGAGTTTCTTCGGCGTGGCCGGCAAGTCGCGGATCGTGACGCCGACAGCATCGCGGATGGCGTTGATTATCGCTGGTGCGGTTGGGATCACCGCGGCCTCAGCGATGCCCTTTGCCCCGAACGGACCGGTAGGCTCTTCGTCTTCGACGACAATAGTGACGATCTCGGGACATTCTTTGAAAGTGGGTATTTGACATTTTCTTAAGGTATCGGTAAGCAAACGACCTCGATCCAATTTAAATTCCTCGGTAAGAGCGTAGCCCATGCCCATTAGACAGCTTCCCTCTATCTGCCCTACGATGCCATTCGGGTTTATCGCTCGACCCACATCATGTGCGGCAATGATCCTCACAACGTCCACTTGTCCCAATCGTTTGTCAACATCTACTACGGCGATCTGGGTGGCGTAGCTGTAAGTGAAGAAAAAGTCGCTGCCTTTGGGCGCGTCGGGGTCCGGTGGGCCGTGATGCCACAATTCGAAAGTCGGGGGCGAGTCGTAGTGGTGCTCGGCGACGAAATGGAGGTCCTCGGCGGCGGCTTGTGCGACCACTTCTTGCAAGAAGAGCGACGCGCCGTTGCCCCCAAACGTGAAACGACCATCCTTCAACGCCACCTGCGCTGGGTCGGAGTCCAGACATTTGGCTGCATATTCGGCCAGCGCAGCGCGCAGTTTCTTCCCGGCTTCGACGATGGCATTCCCTGAGACATAGGTCGTGCGCGAGGCGCTAGTTACGCCACCGTCGGGCGAGGCGAAGACATCCACCGGAGCGACATCCACTAGACCGAAGGGCACGCCAGTAGCTTGGGCCGCGATCTGCCCCAAAGTGGTATCCGAGCCTTGCCCCAGATCGACGCCGCCGGTGTGCACCAGCAAACGACCCGCATCCGTGATCTCCAGTTTGGCTCCACCGGAATCCATGTGCAAGCCCAAGCCAACGCCAACATTCTTATACGAGCAGGCGACGCCCACACCACGCTCCCAGCCCTCTTTCGGAGGCGGCACATCCTGCATCGCTTGGCGTGTCAGCATGATCGTCTGCTTCAACGGCACGCTCTCGTGTACGGTTTGTCCGGCACAGGTCACGCCGCCTTCTTCCAGGGCATTCAACTCACGGAACTCAAATACGTCCATGTTTAGACGGCACGCCAGTTCGTCCATGGCCAACTCCGTCGCGAAAGCAACCTGAGGGATGCCAAAACCCCTCATCGCGCCGGCGGGAGGGTTATTGGTGTAGGCGGTCGTGCCGACGATGGAGACATTGGGGATGACATACGGGCCGCCGCAGAACACCACCGCCTGGCCGAGTACGACTATGGCTTCGCTGGCATATGCGCCAGTATCGGCCACAATGTTCGCTTCGAAGGCAGTGAGTTTGCCATCTCGCGTGGCGCCCGCCTTGATATCGACTTTCATCGCGTGACGCTTGGGGTGCGAGCGCAGCGACTCGCCGCGCGTGAGCGTCATCTTCACCGGGCGGCCGGTCTTCAACGTCGCCAGCCCGAGCAGAATGTGCAGGCTGATGTCGTTCTTCGCGCCAAACGCGCCGCCGGGTTGAATGTGAATCATGTTGATCTTTTCTGGCGGCAAGCCGAGCGATTCGGCCACGAGGTCCCGGTGGGCGGTGACGAACTGGCTGGCCATTTTGATCGTGATAACGCCGTCTGCGTCAGTCGTCGCCAACCCCGATTCTGGTTCCAGGTAAGCATGCTCGACAAAGGGCGTAGTGTACGTGTCTTCGACGATCACATCCGCCTCGGCAAACCCAGATGCCAGATCGCCTTTGTTCACATCGAGCCGCGCTTGCAGATTACCTTGCTCGTGAACCTTGGGCGCGCCCTCAGCCAGGGCCGCCTGCGCCGAGGACACGCCGGGCAATTCCTCGTATTCTGTCTTAACCAGTTCCACGGCCTCGGCGGCAACACCCTCTTTCTCGGCGATCACCAGCGCGATCACGTCGCCAATGTAACGCACTTTCTCATCGCAGAAAACGGGTTGGTCGGGTTGGAGCGTGCCATACAGGTTCCGGCCCGGTACGTCTTCACCCGTCAGCACGGCCAGTACACCATCCAAGGCTTCGGCCGCGCTCGTATCCACCGAGAGCACCTTGGCGTGTGGATATTCGCTCCAGACGATCTTGCCGAAAGCCAAGCCGTCGTCGACCAGGTCATCGGCATAGACAAACTCGCCCGTGGTTTTTTGCGGCGCGTCGAGCTTTGGAACCGGCATGCCGATTACGTCGGAGACCGTATTCCAGTCAATCTTCTGTTCTCCAGCCGCGCCACGCAGAACGGATGCAGCCTTCTGAACCGCGTGGATTACCTTTTGATACGTGCCGCAGCGGCAAAGACTACGGTTGAGCGCGGACCTGATTTCCGCCTCGGATGGATTTGGATTCGTGTCCAACAAGCCTTTGACCGCCACAACCATACCCGGTGTGCAGAAACCGCATTGAACCGCACCGCTGTCCACGAAAGCTTGCTGGATCGGGTGCAGATTTCCGTTTTCGGCCAAGTTCTCGACCGTTACGACTTCCGCTCCCTCCAGACGATTCATGCGATGGATGCAGGCCAGTTCGGCCTTGCCATCGATCAGGACCGTACAGGTTCCGCAATGGCCTTGCGCGCAGCCGTCCTTCGCGCCCATCAACCCAGCCTCGTCGCGCAGGTAGTCCAGGAGCTGGTACCCGGGCCGCAACCGGACAGTCTCGGTTTGTCCGTTTAGTTGAAAAGCGACGCTCTCTGCTTCTCGCATCTTGGCCATGTCATCCTCCTACCGATATATCCGGCTTTGTATCACACCACCCCAGCCCGCTTCCACATAGCCCAGGCTTGCTCCTGACTCTTGCACAGGGCTTCTTCTTCGTCAATCGTCATGAGTTTGTGGTCTTCGACGACGATCTGTCCGTCCACGAACACCGTTTCGACGTCCGCGCTGCTCATATCGTGGACGAGATACCACATCCACGTGCCGGCATTGATGGGCGTGGGGCACTTATCCTCGATGATCAACACATCCGCTTTCTTGCCCACCTCCAACGATCCGATCTCTTTTGCCATGTTCAGCGCCTTGGCTCCGTTGACCGTCGCCATCTCTAGCGCCTGAAAGAAAATCATGTTGGCCGGATTCGGACCTGGAACAACCTTGTGGATGAGATAGGCAGCCCGCATCACCTCGATAACGTCCAACGTGAAGAAACAGTCGTGGCCGAGGCTGACGGTGATACCCTTAGACATCATCTGTGGAATATTAGCAACGCCGATGCCACCGAGCATGTTGCTCATGGGGGTGTGCGCCACTTTCACGTCGTGTTGCGCCCACAGGTCAATGTCTTCGTCGGTCATGTGAATGCAGTGGATGGTCATCACGTCCGGGCCGAGAAAGCCGGTTTCTTCCAGCACCTGTGGGTCCGCCTTACCCCACTTATCGACCGTCAGTTGGGGAGGAAACTCGGCCACGTGAATGAACAGACCCGCGCCCGTCTCATTTGCCAACTTGCGTGTCTCGCGGAGCATATCGGGCGAGGCCGTGTAGGCTGTGTGACAGGAAAAACACCCGGTGACCCGCGCGTCGGGCTTGTTGCGCTCTTTGACGAAGCGCAGATTCTCCTGCACTGCCATTTCACCTAGTTCCTTGCTCGTGCGCTCGGTAGCCTCGAAAGCCAGCACTGCACGAATGCCCGCCTCGTCGCAGGCGCGCGCCTGGTGGTCGAGCGCGCCGGGCAGCGCTGAGGGCGCTTCGAGCATGTCGCCAATGGTGGTCGTTCCCGACTTGAGCATCCGGGCAGCGGCATACTTGGTCGCCCAATAAATGTCATCCGCAAAGGTCTGGTCTTCGACCTGCGGCCACCACCACATCTCCATCATATCGGTGAATTTGGTGAACTTGGAAAAATCCACCGGCATGTTGTGGCTGAGAGTAGAAGCCATATGTCCGTGCGTACAAATTAGGCCCGGCGCAATGACTTTGCCGGTAGCATCAATTGTGCGCACGGCCGAATGCGCCGCAGTCACCTCACTCGTCGGGCCGACGGCAACGATTTTATTGCCTTCGATGGCAACAGCGCCATCTTCGAAAAAGCGGCGCTCCCCGTCCATCGTTCCTACCTTGCCATGGGTAATCAATATGTCTGCCATAATGTGCCTCCTGATGTGTTAAGTTACCTCTCCCCCTGCCCTCTCCCCGAGTCAGGGAGGCGGTGGGACGTATGCGTTTCTAACATCTCCCGCAGCTCTCGCGGAAGGGGTACGGATTTAAACCCTGCCATAGATACGCTGGCGATGACCAGATGGCCGGCTGCAATTGCCTCTTCTCCGCGCCGCACGTCGAAGAGGTATTTCACCGTTTTCGTTCCGATGCGTTCAATATCCATCCTCACACTTAACCGATCGCCGAAGTGCGCCGGTTTAAGATAGCGGCAATGGGCATCCGCACGCGGAAGACGAATGCCGAGCGACTCTTCCAATTCAAGCACCGTCGATCCAAGCGAACGATAGAACTCTGTCTCGGTGATGTTGAAATATCGAAAGAAGTGGGAGAAATATACAACACCCGCCAAATCGACATCCGCCCATTGCACCGTCAGCTGGGTTGTAAAGGTCATCGTACCAATAGCTGCCCTCAGCTATCCGGAGCGGGCGTACCGTTGCCCTCGAAATAGGGTTGCAGCATTGCCCCTGGCCGACCGCAGACATTGACGCACAGCCCGCAACCGTAGCATTTCTCCGCGCTGATAACGGCCAGCTTATCCACCATTTCAATCGCGTCGAAGACGCAGACGCGCGGACACAACCCACAACCATTGCAAAGATCGGTGACTTCCGGAACCATCACTTCTCTAATCGCCACGCGGGTGTTCAGACGCCGTTCCTCGATGCGCCTGAGAGTCAAGCCACGAATATCGTCAAGATTGGAATAATCTCTGTCCTGCAGATAGTTTTCGATGCCATTGAGGATCTTCCTGTAAGCTTTCAGACCGCGTAGATGCCCAACAGTCGTCATCCCAACTGCTGTGGCACCGGCCATGAAATATTCAATGGCGTCCTTCCAACTGGAGATGCCGCCAGTGCCGATGATGGGTACATCGACGACCTCCGCTACCTCCATCACCATGCGCAGCACGATGGGCTTGATAGCCGGCCCCGTCAATCCACCAACCCCGCGCGGGCCACCCAGCCACGGCTCACCGGTCTCGATATTTATGGAGAGAGCCGGCCCAATCGAGTCGCAACAAGTAATCGCATTCGCGCCGCTGTCAACGGCAGCGTGCGCCCACTCGCGCACATTGTGCATGAAACCCCCGCTAAATTTGGCGATGACGGGCACACTCACCGTATCTGTGACAGCTTTGAACGTCTCAGCCCACGGTGCTGGGTCGGTGAAGACGGGCTGCGGCAATTCCATCCCCGGAAACATGGCCTCGAGTATTTCTTTCATGTGCGGGCACACCGTCGGCACCTCGATCATGTCGGCCCCTGCTTTCTCGGCCTGTTCGGCAAGTTCAGCCGCTTCCTCCGGCCAGCGCCCAGCAAGGTTGACGATAATCACCATGTTGTTGCCCTCGCGAGCCTTGGGCAGCTCTTCACTCCACCACTGTTCCGCCGGATGAATCGTGCTAAGTACGGTGTTGAGGAAGCCCCCATTTACCTGCGCAAAGCACGGGAGAATATCCGGTACCGGCTGCGCGACGATCGTCTTAGTGACGGCGGCCCCCGGGCCGTACTGAGCGACCTCGGCCATGACGGCCCCGTTCTCGGTGTGGTTGCCGGCCGCGATGATGATGGGGTTCTTCAGTTTTATCCCGGCCAGATCTACAGATAGGTCAACTGCCATAACATACTCTCCTTCTAATTACTTACCACTTCTCCCACCACTTCGTGATATCCAAGTCCTCCGCCATGACTGTCGCCGCGTTGTGGCCACATGCGCCGCTGAGGCCTCCCTCTGGGTGAGTGCTCGGTCCGCATATGTACAAACCTTCGAAAGGTGTCCGGTAGGGCGGATAGCCATAGAACGGCCGGAAGATGGTAAGCTGATCCTGCGCGCGTTCACCGCCCATGAGGGAGGCTTTCCACATCGAGATATTGCGGCGCTCAATGTCGAGCGGAGAATCGACGGACATTTTAAGCACGTTCTCGCGCGTCATGTTCGGAGCGAACTCTCCCACCCAGTCATACAATTGCCAGGCATAGTCCTCTTTGATCTCGTCCCATTTCTCTACACCCTCAGTCAGTTCATACACAGCCGGCTGCCAGAGCAACATGGTGTGCTTGCCCTCCGGCGCCTGGCTGGCATCGACCACCGTCGGCATAATTGCATATGGTAGATAGGTGGTCGATGCCTTGCCAGTACGGATGTCAGCCCACAACTTAAGATAAGCATCGTCAGGCGAATCTGGCATCACTCCCACCGTCCAGGCTTTCAACATATCAGGATTAAACTCGGCCGCCTTCCACTGCGGCGCTTCGTCGAGCGCGAAGTGCGGTGTAAACAAAGTGAATTCGTCCTCGCGGAAGCGGTTGATTTGGCGCACGAAGAAAGGGTCAAGCCGATCCTCGCCAATCATCCGGAGGAACGTCTGCCTCGGCTCGACGTTGCTGGCGACGGCTTTGCGCGCTGTGAATTGTGTGCCGTCCTCCAACTCGACGCCAGTGGCTCGCTGACCATCCACGACGATCCGGGCGACGTGCGCATTGCGCAGCACCGTGCCATCGTTGGCCTCGATCACCTTTGTCAACGCCTCAGCCGTAACCGAGGATCCGCCTACGGCGCAGCCGACGCCTTGCGTGTGGTGAATGATGGGCAGCAAGGGTGGTAAGAACGTCCCGCTGCCGGGAAGATCGTCGGTGCCCGTCTGATTCATGAACAAGAGGATCCAGGCGCGCACCTCTGGCGACTCAAACAGATCGTAGACCACATTGCGCGTGCTCGAAAGCGTCGTCTTGACCAGTTCCGAGCCGTCCGGCGTCTCCATCATCGGCGACCAGCCAAGCCATGGCGCGGAGGGTGGTGAATACAGGAACGTGCGTGACCCGTCCACCATGCCACGGTAGCTTTCACAAAAATCCCGGTAGGCACAGGCGTCGTGCTCCGAGAAACGGGCGACTTCCTGCACTGTGCGCTCCATGTCGCGATACAGCACTAAACAGCGCCCATCTGGGAAGACAGCCGCGTGCTGGATTTCGGGGAAGACGTATTGCGAGCCATACTTCTCCAATTCCAGGTCTGTGTATACCGGCCCAAGGTGTATCCACACATGCATACACGAGTGCGGATTGTGTTTAAACCCAGGTAATGTCAGCTCCTCGGTCACACATCCCCCACCAACAACTTCACGTCGTTCAAGCACAAGTACCTTTTGTCCAGCTCTTGCCAGATAGGCAGCACAGGTCAGGCCATTGCTCCCACCGCCAACTACGACAATGTCATAGATTTGATCCACCATACATCCATCTCCTCTGTTCAGTCCGTATTTGACAACAACAAAACCGCTTACACCATACGCCGCCAACCATCCAACACATGTTACAGTTTACCTAAAGTAATCCAACCACCCATCCATTTCAATGGAACGACGTTCCACCATCCACTGTCATCGTCTGTCCGGTAAAGAAGGCGCTGTCGTCCGAGGTCAACCAGACCAGCGCCCCGACCAGGTCCTCAGGCTGCTCGCTGCGCTTGATGCATTGGCGAGAGGCAATCGCCTCTGCCAATTCCGGTCCGGCGAGCACCTTGCTCGCATCAGACATAGTGAAGCCGGGCGCGATGGCATTGACGGTGATGCCATATTCACCGAGTTCACAGGCCAGCGCGCGCGTAAACCCGATGACCGCGCCCTTGGACGTGATGTAATGCGCGATGCCCGGCACCGGCAAGTGAAACGAGCCAGATGTGATATTAATGATGCGGCCATTGCCCTGCTCCCTCATATATGGAATCACAGCACGGGCGCAATAGAACAGCCCATCAACATTCACCGCCATCAATCGCCGCCACTCGTCCGGATCAATCTGGTCGAAGGGTTTCATTTGCAAACCGTAGTAGATGGCAGCGTTGTTCACTAGAACGTCGATGCGTCCATATGTCTCCACCGTTAATCGCGCCATTGCTAATGCACTCTCTGGTATAGACACATCGGTGGGCACAGCAAGTGCTTGGTTCCCCTGTTTTGTGATCTCATCAGCGACGGCATGGGCATTCGCCGCGTTGATCTCGGCGACAACTACCCGAGCGCCTTCCTCCGCTAACCGGAGGGCAAAAACGCGTCCAATTCCTTGCCCACTGCCAGTAACAATGATCACTAGGTTTTTAAGGCGCATGTTCCGTTCCTATATTGCTCATCAATGTTTGCGCCTTTCCTATTGTGGCCAAGTGTTGATAAACACTATAAGCCCCTCGACTTCCGCCGGGGAGAGTACATTTGCCAAGCCCGGCATTTCTTCGCCTCCGGATAGAATTTGCTCCCGGATGTCAGCTTCTGTCAATTCGCGCAATCGGATCGGAGAATTGATGACGATGTCTTGCATTCCCGTAGGAACCGTGCCATCGTCGCCATGGCACCCGGCACATATCCAGATGAAAGTTTCTTCACCTCCGGCGGCCGAGTCAGCCAGCAACCCGTTGGCGGTCCATGTCCGCCCAACATTTATTTCCGGCTTCTCCCAATTGCGGATGAATGCCACGACATCATCGATCTGACGAAAAGTCAGTGGCCTATGTTCTTCTCTACTCCAAAGGGACATGTCCGTTAGCGGGCTTCCCCCTGCGATGACATCACGCAAGAATTCATCACTGACAGAGGAGAGAAATTCTTGGTCATGCAAGCCAAGCACCTGGTCTGTCCCTGCCCCATCATCACCATGACATTGGGAACAACTAGAAAGAAATATCGTTGCACCACGCCGCACTTTCTCCGCTCTCCCATCGGTCAAGCCACGCGCATGCGCGGTTTGACCACCAAGTTGGAAAATCACAGTGATGTTCAGAGCCACTAAAATGGTTGCTAGTGCAGCGAACTTTAGCCAACTATAACGTGGTTGCCTTTGGGCTTCTACAACTTGATCGGACGTCATATTGCCATATTGTTCCAATATCAGTTACTGCGCTGATTATGGTTCAACTGTAGGCACGGTCGGGGTGCCGAAGTTCTCTTGACCATGCGTGATTTCTTCGTGACATTCAAGGCATTCGACTTTGCGCGATAGGAACGTAGTCCCTGGCACGATGTGAATTTCGTGCATAGGCTGTGCATCACCGGCGCGTTGGTCGATCTTGCCGTGACAGGATAGACAACGCTCCAACCGCACTTCACCCGTCCCGACGGTCACACTGACATGGCATCCAATGCAGTCACTCTCTTGCGTCGAAGTAACTACCTCGTAATGAGTTTGATCATGCGGCGTCTCGTGGCATGTGAAACAATCGCCAACAGCGGTAGACTGACCCGTCCGACCCATAAAGTGACACCAATAACAAGTTGATTCGCGCACCTGAAAATGGTAGCCATCCACGATATGAGCATGGCAATTATTGCATCGCATGGCGATTCCCGAATGGTTTCCTGGCATAAGCTCAACATGATTGAACTTAATATCTCCCCGATAAGTAGCATCGACATTGATCAGATTTTCGCGAGGATGGCATTTCTCACAATTGGCATTGTCCACCGTACCATGAGGTTTGGTTCCGATATTTCCAGCAACATTATTGACAAGTTCCGTCAATCCGGCAATCTTCCCTTGTACGAACAATTCCGCTCCGGGAGGATAATGACACGTGCCACAAGCCACATCACGGTGCGCTCCACGATCCCAAGTTTGGTACTGTTCCTGCATGACGTGGCATGAACCACAAAACGTGGGGTTTGACGTAGCTTCCACGAAATAGCTCGCGCCCATCACCGGAAACATAATGGCTACCGGCAAGCCAAAAAGAAACACACGCACCCACCCACCCGCGTTTAACCAATTCCGCAGCGAGTTGCTCCGGCCCCATTGACGACGAAGCACAGGATAAAGAAACACGATACCGACAATGGCCAGTCCAACAAGGAATTGGTCCGTAAGTTTTGGCGAGAAGCGGTCTCCCGCAATGCGCACAAACTGGAACCCAATAGCGCCAGCCAAGAGAAAGCTCATATAGATGTATCCCGCTCCACGCACCGAAACATACAAGAGCCCACAGGCAATGGTCGCTCCCAGCAGTGCATTGAGACCAATCACTGTTCCATCCACCAAACCTGCCAAGCCGCTGGAGATAGCGATCACCACCGCTGCTACCTCAACCGGCTCGGCCGATTCCGCGCCACGTGAGTGTCGCAACCACCAGCCAAGTGCAGCATAAAGTACTGCCGCACCTGAGAAATAGACGACAATTGCTTCGGGTGAACCACCCGGCATGAACCGCAAAGCGAACAAATAAGCCAAGGCAAAAAAAAGGGCAGCCGCGAAAAAGTACCACCGTTCACTATGCAGCCAGGCGAGCCCTAGGTCAATCACCGCAAGCAGCATGAGCGCAGAAATGACCAAAACAGGCAGTTGCAATGCATGGCTGAACCAATACAGTTTTCCGGCAAGATATAAGCTGGCCAAATGCACGACCACTTCCAAGGGAATCGCAAAACTTACTTTCCCCTGCTGCCGAAAACGCGCGCCGACCACCAAAAAAACAACTTGAAGGGGCAATGCCCATAACAGCATTGCGTCCAACCTGCCTACCAAAGCCACAGCAAGTAAATAGGAGGCTGTCAATAACATTGACCCGGGATAGAGATGAACATCCTTACGCGTACTCCATGTCAACGCCGTGTAAGCCGCACCTAATACCGCCGTAACGAGAACTACCGGTATCGTGCCCGGAGACTCGAGGAACAATCCAATGACCGCCAGCAGCGCTAGTGAGTGCCCTGCGAGAGAAAGCACGTCAAATCGACCCACGTTGCGCAGGTTAATCAAGAACATTGCTGCCACTCTCGACGACCTGTGTCCTGCTCGTGATCTTAGTAACTATTGGGGCCACCAGAACGTATAGCACTGCCCAGCCAGCGATAAGGTAAATTACCAAAATGCGTTCTGTCATAGCCCCCAGAATAGAGGCGCTCGAAAAGACAAGCCAGGCCAAGAGGCAAGTACGCGAGCCATGGGAGCCTCGGCGAAGCAGAACCAGTGCAATGACCATAGCCAAAATCCCCAATGGTAGATAAAGAAGTCCTAGCAACACACCGCTTACTCCGCCTGCGATCAACCCTCCGTAATACAGAGTAGCGACAAGAATTGGTGTCGGAAAAAAAAGAACTTCATCCCGCCAAACGATTCCGAGCAAGGCGTAGAGTCCCAATAATGCCCCGGCGACGATTGATGAAGTTACGGCATCATAAGAATCGAGAAATAAGGGTAGAGTTACAGCGACAACAACTGTCAGCAAGCTGCTTTCAAAGATTGAAGCAGCTGGCCCCACCTGTCCCCGCTTCTGAACACGTCGACCATAAAACAATAGCGGGGCCACCAGAAATGGCACCATTAGCATATCTGCCTGAGTGTCGTGAAACAAATCGAGCACCTTAAGCACGACAAGAATAAGGACGGCGTAAAAACCACCTGCAACCCACAAATACTGATTGCGAGTTTTCAACATCGTCGGTTCACGCCCAAAGCCCATTTTCCCATAATAATAGACATAAATCGCAGCTACAATGATCGCGGCCCAGTTACCACGACCAACCGTGAACATCAAAAGTGCTGCTATCCCGGCCGCCGAATTCGCTAGAGCGAATTCTAGCCACTGAAAGAATTTCTCCCCCCGTTGGTCGATAGTAGGCTTGATCCCCAGACTATAAGTCCCTCCAAAGAAATGTACTGAGAACAATCCAGACGACAGCAGCAACGCGGTCAGGTTTAGACGGGCATAGACAAAACCAAGCATAGCAACGATGATGGCAACACTGTAGGCCGGCGCGACATGCCGTAGCCCATGCGCCTCGTGATAGCGATCGGCGATCAGAATCATCGCCATACTCACTGCAATCAGCGGCAAGCCATAGTAGGCCACCGGGAAGAAGGGAATGCCGTAGAGCAGAAGCAAGAATCCCGCACCGAGCAACGTGGAGGCGGCGTAATGCTGCAGCACCTCACGCGTGTCGAGGTAGCGCACGAAGTGGAAGACCGCGAATGCCAGAAGCGGTAGGCTTGCGCTCCACGGATTTTCATGGGCGTAGGTGCGGGCATTGGCCGCGATATAGAGTACGAAAATGAGAACGACGAGATAGGCTGTGTGATATAAAGCACGGGCTGGTCTGCCCTGGCGCTCATCTCCTAACGCCTTACCCATAATCATCAACGTGAGCACCACCCCCAGTGCTAACCAGGTAAAATCCCGCACCAAAATGCCTTGCCCAAAGGCTAAGAGAAAGTGGGCGATCACCGTGAGGGGGACCGCGAGGTAGAGAAAACCCGGCTTGCCGCTGCCGACGGAGATGAGGTAGAACAAACCGGCCAACAGGCCTAGCACAATCGTGCCGATCAAGGGTTCCGCCAATAGGAAAGCCTTGCCGCCGAGAAGCAACAGCCCCATGAAGATGGCGGAAACGAAATAGCTGATGTTATTGACAGTTTCGTCGATATTCTTTTCGTTGCGCAAATAATGCGCAACGAAAAGGAACGGAAAAAGCAACGCATAACCTATCATGCCCCGATGGAGTGAGAGCCGTACGACGTTGATGACATCCCGCGGCGAAAGATAGACCTTGGTCGCGTTCCAATCGTCGGGAGGACTCAACATCATGAGCCGGTCATCACGCCGCTCTATGGCGCCTAGCTCGATATCTGTTTTCATCAAACGCGAGTCGATGCGCATTAGCTAATCTGATAGTCCGGTGGTCATGAGATCAGGGAGTTAAGTATTCAATTCCCGTCTCTCTTCCCTTTCTGCGTTTATCCGATTGAAAGGGATTTTCACTGCCGATACCATTGCCGAAATCCCATAAGGAGTCTCCAGGCTCTCCATCCGAAATCCGATCCCCGCCAGCAACTTCTGCCAGCCGTCCGGGGTGTAGACCCACATGCAGCGTTGTTCGACGACGTAGTAAAAGAAAGTGTGTAAGAAGAGTTTCAACAATGGGTGACGAGGCTCGTATAGGTCGTAGACGACAAGTTGGGCACCCGGTTTCATTACCCGCCGTACCTCCGACAACACGTGACGCAAATCGGGGAACTCGTGCGCCGCCAGGGTGAAATACACTTCATCAAAATGAGCATCGTGGAAGGGCAAAGCTCGAATGTCCCCGTTAGTCAGGTGTGCGCTGCGACCGTTTCTGCCCTGCTTGCGCTGGTTAACACGTAGCATCGGCATTGACAGATCAATCCCGACCACACGATCAGCCCGGACACTGTTGCTGATATATCCGGTACCGCAGCAGATATCCAAGACCTCGGGGCTTTCCGCCCGATGAAAGTTCAGGACACGTCGACGCACGGCCTCATATGTCCCCAGCATGTAGACATGGGTCAAAGGGTCGTAGTAGTTGGCAATCTTGTCGAAGAAAACAGGCGGCGTCATACCATGTTGCTCAACCATAAACCGAGACTGAAAAGCATCATCGTGCTGCTGTAAACCAATACCATCCCTTTGTTGGCAGGGACCATCGCGCATGGGTCACGATAGCGACGATACACCACCCGAAACGAGCGGAATGCAATTAAAGCTGAACCGAAAGCCAACAATCCCCATGCAGGGAAAGCACCCGAAACGACCCCACCAAAAACAAAAGCATACACGCCGGATAAGCTGGCGATATACAGCCAGCGCCCACGTAGTAGTCCCAAGCGAACGATGAGATTCCTTTTCTCTGCACGTACATCATCATGATAATCGGGAATCTCGTTGACAAGGATCATCGACCACATCAACAGGCCCGGCAGCAGTCCCGCTAAGCCCGCCTGCACGCTAAATTGGCCTGTCTGCACATATGCGGCACCCAGCGTAATCGTCGGGCCATACCCCATGAGCATTGCCAGTTCTCCCAGACCCCGATGGGAGAGGCGCAGCGGCTTGACCGAGTAAGAAACTGACAGAAACAGGCCGAGCAGCGCCATCCAGAAGACGCCGATACCAACCCTAAAAGTCAGGTATGCGCCAATCATTGCCGCGACCAAATAAAACAACGTTGCAACAGCGAGTATCTCGCCGGGCCGGAGTAGATGGTCGGCCAACACGCCGCTGCCGCCGGAATATGGATTCTCCTTGGCGGTCTCGGAGCGGTCGGTCCCATAAACGTAGTCAAGGGCATCGTTCAACATGGTCAGACCGATCTGCACACACGCCGCTCCAATGATCGCAAGAGTGAAGAATGCCAGGTCGAATTGACCGGTTTCCCTCCAAGCGACGATGCTACCCAACAACACCGGCAACACGCCCTGCGGCAAGAACTTCAGGCGGAACGAACGTGTCCAGACCCGAAGGCGCAGAACTACATCAGCCGCTGTAGATGCTCGAACGTCTCTCGAGCCAATTGACATTCATCGACCTCCAGGTCATCGGTGTTGAATTCGGCATTAATAAGCCCCTCATAGCCGACGGCGTTTAAGCCCCGAAACACGTCTGCGAAATCGATGTCACCCTGTCCGATAGGTAAGTGGACATGTTTCCGATCCATTATATCCTCCAAATGAACGTTAGCGATTTCACCGTTGCATTCCGCAATCACCTGGCTGACCGGGCGTTTGTCGGTGCACACCACGTGACCCACGTCTAGCGTGAGCTTGAGTGCTGCCGATCCAACACGCGCTTTGAGAAAACGATAGTCTGACAGCGAGGCAACGAACATAGACGGATGAAACTCGAACCCCAACGTGACGCCCTCGCTCGCGGCGATCTCGGCCAAACATGTAACCTCATAGACCAACCAATCCCAGGCTTCGGACTGTTCGACACCAGCGGGAAGGGTGCCGGAGTGGAGCATGACGGTGCGCACTCCCAAAGACGGCGCGAGCTGAATGGTCTCGGCGACAAACCGCGCAGACCGCTCCCGCGCGGCCGCAGACGCGCTTACCAGCGAAGGCTCGTGCGCGATACCGCTTAATGCGTAGCGTCCCCCGGTATTCAAGACTACTTCGAGATTATGCGCGTACAGGCTCTGAACCAGGGTGCGCGTAGCATATTTATCGGAGAAAAAAGGATGGAAGTGACGTTGGTCGAGCGTTAATTCCATTCCATCATAACCGAGACCATGGATTATTCCCACGATATCCGTTATGTCTTTCTTCTGGGCAAAGGCACTCGTATTGTAACCTAGTCTTAGCATTGTGGGAGTCAGGCGGTCGTGTTGTAAGATAGTCGCGTAGGCATCTCGTAAAGCTCGATGATGGTTCCAGCAAGCTTAGGTGAAAACGGTATCGAGTTCTTCGTCGCTTACGTCGAAGACTAGGTCGTATGGCGGAAGCATCTCCGTTTTGAAGTACTCGGGCAGCCGGTCGTCGCCGGAGGTGAAACCGGCCGCTAGATTGAAATCCCTCTCCATCTCCACAACGGTTTTTCCCAACTGGGTCACATAATCGTCGGGATAAACGCCATTGTCGAGCGCGCGGATCATTTCGACCACGACATCCATCTGCTGCGCAGTTGCACCTGTCACGAAAGAGCACAGGCCCAGCGTATCCCACGCCGCGGCAGTATACTGCGCCCCGCGCGAGAGTTCCACTTTCCCCACCGAGCTGTGGTGGTCGACCGGGAAATCAGCGGTGTGCCCAGCGGTGTGATCCGCACCCATCGGCGAGGTGGCATAGGTTACGCCCAACCCTTTGACCGCGCGGGGATCGTAAGCGGCGATGCACTGTCCTTTTGTCACGGGCGTGCGCGCCACGCCGAACTTGCGACCAATTGCGGCCGTGCCGTGACCAATCGCGCGCCCGAGTTCAGTTCCCCGTTTGATCTGGTCGAGCAAATCGAAGACGCCTTCGACATCGCCGAAAGAAAGCTGTCCGGCCTCCATCGCCACGCCGATCGCACCCCCCACATCCACGGTGTCCACACCCAGGTCGTTACAGTGCCGGTTGAAGTTAGCGATTTCATCTAACGAGCTAATTGCGAGATTGGGGCCGAGCATGATCATGCTTTCATACTCAATCGGCGCCACGATTTCCTCACCTCTGGTGTCCGGTACGACGTTGGAACAGCGAAGCATGCAGCCGGACATACAGGCGTGAGTCGTTTTGCCCACACCCCCACGGCGGCGGATCGTTTCGCGCACGGCCTGCCCATCCAGCTCGGAGAGATCGTCAAAGGTGCCGGCGCGGAAATTCCGGGTAGGCAGCCCGCCAAGCTTTTGCATGGCGGCGACCATATACGGGGTGCCGATCTCCGGGAATACTGTCACGGCATAGTAGTCTTCTCGCAGAACAGTCGTGTAGTGCCGCACAGCTGCTTTCAGCGCCTGCGGGTCGCGGGCTGGCGTAACATTCCCGCCTGTTTCCTCGATAATGATAGCCTTGAGGCCTTTGCTGCCCATGACCGCCCCCAACCCGCCGCGGGCCGCCAAGCGCCCGGGGTTGCCATCGCGGTCGGTCAGGGTAATACCGGCAGCGGTCAGACGCATCTCGCCGGCAGGCCCGACGAGCACCAGAGTGTTCTTGCGCCCGAAGCGGGCCAGCAGTTCTTCGGCCAGCGCGTAGTTACCGAGACGGCGATACCCGTCGGCGGCAAGAAACTCACATTCCTCTGCGCCAACGCGCAGCAAATAGGAGCGTTCTGATTTAGCCTGTCCCTCTACGACGACAGCGCGCAATCCGAGCCTGACAAGGTTTCCGGCAGCGTTGCCACCGGCGTTGCTCTCTTTGATGCCCCCTGTGAGAGGACTTTTCGCGCCGATGGAGATGCGCCCAGCGCTGGAGATGCCGCGCCCGGCCAGCAGCCCTGGTGCAAAAACAAGTCTATTCTGCGGGCCGAGTGGATCACAGGTGGGCGCAACTTCGCGTGTGAGCACGGCTGCCGTCAATCCACGCCCTCCCCAACAGGCGTAGGCTTCAGGTGCAGGCTCTCTGTCCGCCGTCAAGCGGGCCATGTTTACGCGTAAGAGTTTCATTGAATGACAATGCCGTTCAACACTACACGAATTGGGGATGGAGCGAATTATCGCGGGAAGGCAATTCGTTTCTTACCGTAATTCGTTGTAGTGTTCCCGCAGTTGCAATCTACAATTTCTCGAGCACCAGGTTGCCAAACACGTCCACTTCACAACCCCAATCCGGAATCACGATCGTCGTCGTCGTCACTTCCTCGACAATGGCCGGGCCGGTGAATCTCATGCCAGGACTTAGTTTGTCTCCGTCGTAAACCGGCGCGTCCGTAAAGCCGTCGCACTCCTCGAAATACACGGGCCGCGCGCCTTTCAACGCATGGTCCGGATCGAAGCCATCGACCGAGAGACGCGCAATCTCCGGTTTTGGAACAGCCCCAATGGCCTCCAGGCGGACGTTGACGGTTTCGATGTCGGCCTGCGGCTCGTGGTACATGAACAGCCGCTGATGCATTTCGTGGAACCGCCGCGCGAGCTCTGGCACGTCGTCCGGCGTCAGTTTGTGGGTTGGGATGGATACGGTCACTTCGTGATGCTGGCCGACGTAGCGCATATCCATCTTGCGCTCGAAGCGGATGTTCTCGGAAGATGCGCCTTCGGCCAGCAGGGCTTCGTGGCCAGCGGCCTCCATTCGTTCGTACTCTGCATTGAGCTGCTCGAGGTCCAGCTGCGAGATGAAATCCCAAAATGTGTATACGTAATCGTGCTTGAGGTCAGACTCGAGCATGCCAAGTGCGCAGAAGACGGAGGCGGTCTTGGGGACGATGACGCGCGGCAACCCGACCGCCTGCGCCAACCGCGCGGCGTGCGCCGGCCCCGCGCCGCCTGCGGCCAGCAACGCAAAGAGACGTGGGTCGTGACCTTTCTGGACGCTCATAACGCGGATGGCATCGGCCATATTTGCGTTCGTGAGCTTGTGGATACCATGCGCAGCCTGAACGGTTTCCATGCCAAGTGGATCGGCAATGCGCGCCTTCACCGCGCGCATTGCGGCATCTTTATCCAAGGGGATATCGCCGCCAAGAAAATAATTCTCGTTGAGATAACCGAGCACGAGGTTGGCGTCGGTGACCGTCGGTTCAACACCGCCCTGCATATAGCAAGCCGGGCCCGGAGAAGCGCCAGCCGACTGCGGGCCAACCTCGAGTAGTCCACCCTTATCGATGTGCGCGATGCTCCCGCCTCCCGCGCCAATCGTGTGAATGTCAATCACCGGCAAGGCCACACGGTAGCCGCCGACTTCGCCCTCGGTCGTCATCTCATAGTTGCCGTGATCGACTAGCGTCACGTCGAAACTCGTGCCGCCCATGTCCACGACGACAAAGTTCGGCGTGTCGAGCGTACGCGACAGGAACATACCGCCAATTGCACCCCCCGAAGGTCCGGACAGCACGGCGTTGACTGCATGCTCCGAGGCAAACGCAATCGTCATCACGCCGCCATTGGATTGCATGACCAGAAATTCGTCGCGCAAGCCCTCGTTGGCCAATCTGGCGCGCAGGCGTTCCAGGTAGCGCCTCAGCGTCGGGCCGACGTAGGCATTGACGACCGTGGTCGAGGTACGCTCGTACTCGCGCACCTGCCGCAGCACCTCGGAGGAAAGTGAGACGTAGGCATCCGGGAATTCCTCAGCGATGAGTTCGCGCAGGCGGCGCTCGTGAACATCGTTAATATAGGAGAAGAGCAGACAAACGGCGATGGATTCGACGCCGTTTGAGCGCAGCTCGCGGATTACGCGCCGGGCGTCCCGCTCATCGAGCGGTGTGACAACTTCACCGCGATAGTTCATGCGTTCCTTGACGCCCAGCCGCCGGTAGCGTGGGACAATCACCGGTGGCCGCTGAGGCGAGAGGTCCCAGATGTCGGGTTTGTAGCCCCGGCGCATTTCCAACGAATCGCGAAAGCCCCGCGTGGTGATCAGTCCGCTGGGCACGCCCGAGTACTCTAGCATTGTATTAGTAGCGACCGTTGTACCTAACACGAGTAGATCGATCTGGCCCAAGAAATCGGCCGGGGAGAGTTCATAATGGGCGGCGGCCTTTCGCAGGACGTTGAACACGCCCACCGAGGGATCGGCCGGAGTCGAGAGATCTTTGAAAATGTCAATGGTGCCCGGCGGACCCACCGCCACGCTGTCGGTAAACGTCCCGCCAATATCAACACCAACGCGATAGCCCATAAGTGTTGTGCTCGTATTCCGTTGGTCTTTTCGTCTTTACCCCATCAACAACGCCAGGACGCCCTTCTGGACGTGCAAGCGATTCTCGGCCTGATCGAGGATGATCGATTGCGAGCCGTCGAGAACAGCGCTGGTTACTTCCTGTTCGCGGGCGGCGGGCATGCAATGCATCACATTTGCATCGGGTCGAGCCAGTGCGGTCAGATCATCATCCACGATCCATTGCTTGTATTTGTCAGGGTCAAGAATGTGCGGCGCTTGGCCCTGCGGTGCTAAATCGTCAGTGTCCTTGAACTTGTCCTTGAAGACCTGCGGGGAAGCCCAGCAGTACACATTGATGATGTCCGCGTCCCGCGCCGCCTCTTGCATGTCGTGAACGATGTCCAGACGCGCGCCGGTTTTCGCCGCCTCGGCCTGCACCTTATCCCATATCTCCGGCTCCGGTTCGTACCCCTCCGGGCAGGCCAAGACAAAGTGTGCGCCAAGGCGCGAGGCGATATACATACTGGAATTGGGCAGTCCCATCGGCGGGCTGGCAGGTCGCCAGGCCCAGGTGAAAACATACTTCAGTTGCCGCAAATCCCCTTTCTTTTCCTGCACGGTCATAAAGTCAGCCAATGCCTGGCATGGGTGCCCTTCGGCCGTCGATGCATTGATAACCGGAATGTCAATCAGGTCAGCCGCCTGCTGCAGTTCAGCTGAGGAAGCTACTCGGCCCACCAGTCCGTCTGCAAGACGGCCTATCACACCAACCGTATCCCCCCACGTTTCGTTGGCTTTTGAGGCCCAGATGCGATCAGGGAACAGGTATTGTGCGTGCCCGCCGAGCTGCGTCATGGCCGCTTCGAACGAGATACTCGTGCGGGTGGAGGGCATGTTGAAGATCATGGCCAACGTCTTGTTCCTGAGTATTTCTGGGCGCTGGCCACGCCTTGTTTGTCGCTTCAAATCCCACGAAGTCTCCCAGATTTGAAACAGGTCCTCACGCGTAAAGTCGCGCAAGGAAATGAGATCAGGGTGGCGGAAATTAGACATTATTCACCTTCCTCCAGATATTCTTTCAGGCGCACCTTCGACCAAGTTGGATTGATACCCATTTTGTCCACAGTGCGGCCAAGCGCCCAGTAATCTTCACCATTGAGCACTGAGGCCAAAGTGATGATGGCATCGGAGGCCGGAGTGGGAACGCTGAGCATCCGCCCGAGCGAGGCCCAGGTCACCAGGCCATAAGGCACGTCCTCGGTCAAGTGGCGAGCATCGAGACTGTAGGGACCTGGAACCTGCTCCAACTTCTCGGTGTGCATCGACTCATACATGGGGAGCACCTGGTCTCCGGCGTGTCCAGGGTTGTACTTGTTGCGTGTGTGTTCGACCTCCAACGGGAAGGCTTCGATTTCAAGTGCCTCGGCCAGCGCCATGCGCTCGCGGTCGATTGCCTCGATGATATTGCACACCGCCGGCGGATTCTCGTCGCGCCCAAACAGGTGAAACTCCTTTTTACGATAACCCGAATCAATACGGGCAGCATTGGTAATCATCGGGCCGGTATGGGTGATAGCGTTGAAATCGAGCAACACACTTTCGAACAGGTTGGGCGCACGTCGGAAGTCGCGCGTGGGGAACAATGATCTCAGCACCTCCCTTACACAGTCGGTGTTCTTTCCCGGAAATGCGGCGACGACGTTCTCTTGAATCACACCGAAGACGGTCACTTCGGCCGGGCGGATCTTACGACAGCCGTGCAGCAGCGTGTTCGTCTCGCCCAGAATCACTTCTGATTGGATTTCAAGTTCACGAAGAACTTGCCACCACGCCACCGACCCGCCGCCTTTACCCATCGCCACAACGATCTGTCCGTTCTCCACGTGCGGCGCAGCGGAGTAAGCGAATGCTTCATACGCATAGAACGGCACCGGGTTGAAAATCACTTCTGCCCCGCGCAATGCAGCGGCGATATCGCTTGTGGCAAGAGCCACCGCTCCGAGACCCTCCTTCTCTACACCAGAGATGCGGATGCCCCCATGTTCACGCACCTCGTCTAACGCCGCGTACTCAGGGAGTTCAAACAGGCGCACCTCGTGGCCATCAAGGCCCAGGTGCGCCGCCATAGTCATCCCACCGTTTCCGGCGCCGAGGATGGCCACTCTCGTCATTTCATCTCCAAGGTAACAGTCACTTCGTTAAGTGACTGTTACCGTCTCGCGCAATTTGCGCGTCGCTTCCTCATCAACCTGCAGCTCTTCAGTCAGCACGACGCCATAGTCATTCTCGGCGCTCTCACGCGAGACGAATTCGTTAAGCACGTCTACGCGCACCAGCTCTGGGTCACGTTCCCGCGGGTCGCCCCAACCACCACCGCCGGAGGCATACAGCGTGTAAGCATCGCCGTCGCCCAGTTCGAACAAGCCCTTGCTCGGCATTGCGACCTCGGCCTCGCGGCCCTCGTTGATAAACGGTCGATTGACAGAGCCCGTTCGTCCGCCAAATAACCCATAGGGTGGGTTCTTTACGCCGTCTCCGTGCATCGAGGCCGAAACCTCAGGCGCCTGCCAGCGGAGCTTGTACTTAACACCCAGTCCGCCGCGATATTTTCCAGGACCGCCAGAATCGGTCAGCAGTTCGTGCTCCAAGTTGAGTTGTGGACACTGGATTTCCATGGTCTCGATGTTGGGTGATAGCAAGCCACCCAAATCGATGCCGTCGGAGGTGAAGCTAATGCCGTCCGCATCCGGGTTGGCGCCTGCGCCTCCCATCCCACAAAAGCAGAACTGAATGAAGAAGCGACCGTTACGCGGATCGATCCCGGTGAAAGTGGGACCTGCTTTACGATTCCAGCCGGCGGGTACTTTGTCGGGAACGGCCTTAGCCAGCGCGATCCACATCGCTTCGAGGATAGCGCAGGCGGTGTCTAGCGTGGCGCTGGCGACCGGCGCCGGCGGCAGTGGGTTCACCAAGCATCCCTCCGGCGCAACCACTTTAATAGGAAGGTAAGCGCCTTCTGTGCGCGGCACATCCTGCCCAATAGTTGTCATGACAGCGACGTAAACTGACGTCGCTGAATTTGCCAATGGGCTATTGATCGGCCCGCGCGTCTGAGGGTGGGTGCCGTTAAAATCAGCCGTAATCTCGTCTCCCTTTACGGTCAAGAGCACCTTGATGCACACGTCAGAAGCATCAAATCCGTCGTCGTCAAGAATGGCCTCGCCAACATACGTACCGTCCGGCAATTTTGCGATAGCGGCGCGCATCTGGTTTTCGGCGTATTCCTGGATACCTTGCATGATGGTTTTCATCATGTCACGACCATATTCGGAAACCATACTCGTGAGGCGCGCCTCGGCTACATCGCAAGAGGCAATCTGGGCGCGGATATCGCTCCACAGCATCTCCGGCAGGCGGGTGTTGATCTTGACCATCTCGACTACGTCCGCGATGGGTTGATTGTCGCGGCAGACGCGTAGCGGCGGAATCCGAATGCCCTCATGGAAGATCTCCGTTGCCATGGGGCTGTAGCTGCCCGCCGTCATGCCGCCGACGTCTTCGTGGTGAGCGCGGTTAATCGCCATGAAGAGCATCTCACCGCCGACGAATATCGGTTTCACGACAGTCAGGTCAGCCAGGTGCGTTCCGCCAGTGTAGGCGTCGTTGATTATGAAGATGTCTCCCGGGCGAATGTCGCCGGCGAAGCGTTCGGAGATTGACTTAGCAGCGATCATTGACGAGGCAGTGTGTGAGGGGATACCATCCACCTGCGCGACAATGCGCGGCACCCAGTCACAGATCGCGCACGAGAAGTCATGCACCTCGGCGAAAATCTGCGACCGCGAGGTGCGCATCATTGTGATGCCCATCTCCTTGTTAATGGTCTGCAGGCGATGAAAGATCACTGAAAATGTGATCGGATCAACGTCGCCAACACCATTTTTCAATGAGATGGTCATTGCACGCTGGTAATTGAGCTCCGGTATGCTTAAGCTAGTCGGGAATCAGGCCAAGTTCTAGGAGCGCCATGCGCACTCCCAAAAGTTCTGCTTCGGTAAGATTGGGCAGCGGGCGGCGTACCTTACCGACGCTAAATCCCATCATATTGAGCGCATCTTTAGCTGGCGCCACATAACCTGGATCATACTCCAGGAAACGATTGAGATTCTGGAGACGTTTGTGCAAGGCCAAGCCTTCGGCGTGGCGGCCGTCCGTTGTGCAATCGTAGAGATCCACCATTTGACGCGGGCAAATAGTGGCCGCTGTAGAAAAGATGCCGGTGGCACCGACACACAGGGCAGCGTAAAACTGACTGTCAATGCCAGTACAGATAGAGATCTTGTCCTCGGCCAACCGCAATACTTCCACCAATTGCCCGAGGTCGTCCTGACTTTGCTTGAGCCCTATGATGTTCTCAACCTCCGCCAGGCGCGCAATCATACTTGGCGTCAGGTTGTGACCGGTATACAACGGGTTGTTATAGACAACGACCGGGATAGGCGAATTCTTAGCAAGTTCGAAAAAGTGTTGATAGAGGGATTCATCAGGCACGACAAAGTAAAACGGGGGAGTGGTAATGGTCGCCGACGCGCCGACCTCAGCCGCATCTTCGGTGAGTTCTATGACCTCGCGGGTACTACATGCCGCCGTACCTGCAATTATCGGTAGGCGGCCCTCAGCCGACTCGACGACGATTTGCGTAACACGCCTGCGTTCCTCACGATTCAGTTGTGGAAACTCGCCCGTGCCGCCGGTCGTCATGATAGCATGGACACCATTATCGACGACGTACTCCGTGACAGCACGCAACGCGGATTCGTCTAGCTGCTCATCGTCATCAAAAGGAGTGACGATGGCTGGAAACACGCCTTTGAGATCGTTTTTATTCATGGGGTTTCTGGAGTTGGAATGTTGCCTGTTTCTTCGTCAAGGTGGGCAAGCACCAATTCGCCCGCCGAGACGATGTGCTCGCTGATCGTTTGCTGTGCAAGCTCGACGTCACCAGCGCGCACAGCTGTGAGAATAGGATGATGCGTGTCGACCATGTCGCGTAGATTATCGTAAAGCTGATCTTTGATCGCGAAGAACAAGCGCAGTTGGGTAGACATGCGCAACCAGGTTTCCAGCAGCCGTCCATGGCTAGCAAGAGAAACGATACGCTCGTGGAAAGCAAGATCGCTTTCGACTAATTGTGGGACATCCTTCTCGTCCGCCGCCTGGCGCATCTCGTCCACAAGCGCCTCGAGTTCATCGATGTCGGCCGGTGCCATTCGCGGCACAGCCAGCCGAACCGCCAGAGATTCAAGAGCTGTGCGGAGACTGTATATCTCCTCGATGTCCTGGCGATCAAGTTCGATGACGAAAGAACCTTTGCGCGGGATGGACATCACGAAGCCTTCTTGCTCCAACAGTCGAATAGCTTCGCGCACCGGCGCACGGCTAACGTCCATTTGGGTGGCAATATCCGCCTCCACCAAGCGATCGCCAGGCTTCATGATACCGGTCGCGATAGCTTGACGGATATTCATGACAACACGATCCTTGAGTGATTTCTCGTCAATAGGCTTGAATATCGTTTTTGCTTCGATAGCCATAATATCTCCTAGCTTCAGTTTACCCTGCGGACCAACCCCCATCTACGTAAAGCATGTGGCCGGTGATATAACTAGACGCTGAAGACGCCAGCAATAGGGCGGCCCCAACAACCTCATCTGGTTTCCCCATTCGGCCCATCGGAGTGCGCTGCACGATCTCATTAAGCAACTGGGGATTGTGTTCTAGACCAGCGGTCATATCAGTCTCGATGTAACCAGGGGCAATTGCATTAACCTGCACGTTGTGTTCAGCCCACTCAACCGCCAGTCCGCGCGTAATCTGCAGCAATCCTCCCTTGGAAGCGCAATAGGCCACGAATCTGGGTAAGCCTGTCGTTGC